>ERZ773359.85-NODE-85-length-109430-cov-12.674880_pt1 | contig 109430 bp, 96 predicted proteins | sample MGYA00374955_ERZ773359 | MGnify/ENA primary metagenome ERZ773359 (study PRJEB29098, sample SAMN04486028) | biogas fermenter metagenome | study: EMG produced TPA metagenomics assembly of the Biogas fermentation microbial communities from Germany - Plant 4 DNA1... | reverse complement strand
TCGGGTTTTCCGATTAAATCATAGCTGCTTGTGTAGTCCGGAACAAAGATGACGTCCCGCATGACTGTAGCATCTGCCGATACGCTGAATAAGAGAAATACGGCTGTAATCAATAGAATCGCGGTATAGATTTTTTTCATTGATGTTTCCTCATTTCCTTGCCTTTTTCTTTTAATAATAAAGCATAATTCGTCAACACTCAATAAGACACGCTTCAAAAGGTTTTTTTGCGCCAGAGAATCTGCCTTTTTCACATCTTTTGTTCATATTACACAAATTAAGCAGTTGCTTTAAAATCCTTCAATCAATTGGCTTGCGATGGCCAGCGGTATCTCTCCGTATACATTTCACTTATCAACCCTCTAACTCATAATATACATTATGAAAACCTGTAACGCGGTTGCTAAGAATGAATGATTTGCAGAAGGAGTTTATTAATATACTGTCATGTGAAGCTTTCAAGCGGTTTATGTCGAGTGGAGTTAAATTATCTCAGTTACAAACACTTATCTTTTTGTTAATAAAGTTTAAAATACCCTTTGACCTGTCTTACGATCCTGGAAACCGCAAAAACGAATTTAGCATTGAACTTGTAATTTATATAACACCCCATTCATCAATCAATTTTACAATAGGACAGGAAATATCCGAACTGTAATCAGGCTTAATGACAGCCTTTGCATGCCACAAATAAAGAGTGTATGTTAATTCCGGTGGTTAAAAAGTATATTTTTAAAAGCTTATTAAATGTTATATCCGAATAAAAAGGGCTATTTCAGTTTTTTATTTGAAACAGCCCTCTTTGTTATTTAATATAATTATTTATTTTTCAAGTTGAAAAATGCTTTTAAGCCAGGATATTCTGCTACCTCGCCCAGTTCTTCTTCAATTCTTAACAACTGGTTGTATTTTGCAACACGGTCTGATCTTGAAGGAGCTCCGGTTTTGATCTGTCCTGAATTTGTTGCAACAGCTATGTCTGCTATTGTGGCATCTTCGGTTTCTCCCGATCTGTGGGAAGTAACAGCGGTATAACCTGCTCTGTTTGCCATTTCAATAGCTTCAAGGGTTTCTGTTAAAGTACCAATCTGGTTAACTTTAATAAGAATGGAGTTTGCAACACCAAGATCTATTCCTTTTTCCAACCGTTCGGTATTGGTAACAAACAGGTCATCACCAACAAGCTGAATTTTACTTCCTAATTTTTCCGTGAGAAGCTTCCATGCATCCCAATCGTCTTCTGCAACACCGTCTTCAAGAGATATAATGGGATATTTAGAAGCAAGTTCTTCCCAGAAGGCAACCATTTCTTCCCTGGTCTTCATAACATCGGTCTTCCAGAAATAGTATTTACCCTCTTCCCCTTTGGCTTTAGCTTCTTCATACATTTCTGTTGCAGCAGCATCAATAGCCAGCCTGAAATCTTTACCTGGTTCGTAACCTGCTTTTTTAATTGCCTCAACAATTACTTCAAGAGCTTCTTCGTCAGATTTAAGGTTTGGAGCAAAGCCTCCTTCATCACCTACTGCTGTGCTATAGCCCTTTGAACTGAGTACCTTTTTCAGGTTATGAAATACTTCAGCACACCATTGTAATGCCTGTTTAAAACTGGTTGCACCAACAGGCATAATCATGAATTCCTGAATTGTAACGCTGTTATCAGCATGCTTTCCACCGTTTATTATGTTCATCATTGGAACTGGTAGAACCTTTGAGTTTGTTCCGCCAATATACTGGTATAAAGATAACCCAAGAGCATCTGCAGCAGCCTTCGCAACTGCCAAGGAAACACCAAGGATTGCATTAGCCCCTAGTTTTGCCTTGTTTTTTGTTCCGTCCAGTTCAATCATTGTTCTGTCAATAAGAACCTGATCGAAAACGTTCATTCCTTCAATTTCGGGTGCAATAATATTATTGATGTTATCAACGGCTTTTTGAACACCTTTACCCAGATAACGTCCCTCATCGCCATCACGCAGTTCAACCGCTTCAAATGCACCGGTGGACGCTCCTGAAGGCACTGCTGCACGACCAACAAAACCGCCTTCTACAATTACTTCAACTTCAACAGTTGGATTACCTCTCGAATCAAGAATCTCCCTGCCATAAACACTTTCAATTTCTAAATACTGTGTCATATCTCAAACTCCTTCCATTATTAAAAATAAGGTGGCTATTCAATATTTTAAACAACACCGGATATTATATCCGTAACTTTCCATATTATAACCATAATATAGAATACCCCAGTTTTTATTAAAAGTAAAGTGCTTTTCAAGACTTTGTGAAATATTCATCAATGATGTTATGTAGATTACTATAAGAGCTGTAGGATATTTTTCATGACAGGGCATTTATAAGTGCAATAACATGGTGAAATTAATAGAGCGGATAGATACGAGAATTATTAAGCATTGAATTAGGACAGGACTACCTTAGTTAATTTAAGGCAGCCCTGATTTATACTAATCATTTCTCACTGAGATACGCCTTTACCAGTTCTTCAAGAAGTTCGTCCCGTTCAATCTTTCTTATAACACTTCTGGCATTCTTATGATTTGTGATATAAGTGGGATCGCCTGAAAGAATATATCCTACAATCTGACTTATTGGATTGTATCCTTTTTCTCTCAATGCATCATATACGGTTAACAGGATTTCACGTGCCTGGTTTGTATTATCTTTATCTACTTTATACATCATTGTTTCGTTGTTCAACCCCATCACTCCATTCCCTGTTACTACAGTTAAGTACATAATAAAAACTAGTATACAGTATATATTACTTATACCCATAAATATTAAACAACTAACCTAATAGTAATATATTAAGACAAACATTACAATATGTTCTTTTTACAAAAATTTCACAATTTGCATTATACAATTTGTCCGATTACAAAATCGGTTCCATTTTTCACCAGCCTAACATTCAACAATTCTCCGGATATGTCTTTATTGCTTAAAACCCTTACAGGTATATAATTCCCCGTATGCCCTGTATAGTACCCTTCAATTTTCTCCTCAAATAAAACATCGGTAGTTTTACCTATTTGATTTTCTCTGAATTTCAACATTGATCTTTCACATATCTCCATCAATATTTTGCTTCTTTCTTCCTTCACATGATGCGGAATTTGATTCTTCATTTCTGCTGCTTTAGTTCCCTTTCTTACAGAGTATTGAAAAATATGAGCCTGACTAAATCCTATACTTTCAACAAAGCTGCAGGTCTTTCGGAATTCTTCTTCGGTTTCACCGGGAAAGCCTGTCATTATATCGGTTGTTATTGCTACATCGTCAATATATTGTCTTATGTTTTCAACTATCTCTCTGAACTCAGCTGTAGTGTACTTCCTGTTCATCCTGGATAAAGTTTCGTCACATCCGCTCTGTAAAGAGAGGTGAAAATGAGGACACAGTTTTTCTATCGTTGACATTTCCTTTATCATTTTCTCTGTCATGTAAAGAGGTTCAAGCGATCCAAGCCGAATTCTTACCAGTCCGTTAATTTTGTCCAATTCCTTTATTACATCAATTAATGTACTCATACCAATATCTTTTCCATATGATGTAAGATGTATCCCTGTCAGAACAATTTCTTTAAAACCGTTGTTAATCAGTTTCCCTGCTTCGCGCGTTATGCTTTCTATGCTTCTGCTTCGTATTCTACCTCTGGCGAATGGGATAATACAATAACTGCAGAACTGATCGCATCCGTCCTGAATTTTTAAAAAAGCTCTTGTCTGACCGGTATAAGCCTCTGCCCACAGCTCCTCATAATTTTTTAGCTCTTTCCTTAATGATACTTCAATTCTCTGTTCATCCCGGGAAAGCTCCTCAACTAAATCTACTATTTCACTTTTTCGGTTATTACCTATAACCAGGTTTACACCTTCGATCTTTGATACTTCTTCAGGTGCCACCTGAGCATAGCAGCCAACAGCAGCTATTACAGCGTCAGGATTCAATCTTCTTGCCCGCCTGATCATCTGTCTTGACTTTCTATCACTCAGGTGGGTAACAGTACAGGTATTTATCACATAAACATCTGCACAAGCCTCAGGTTCAACAACCAAATATCCGGACTTTTCAAACAATCTTTTCATCCCCTCGGTCTCATAAGTGTTAACTTTGCATCCGAGAGTTAAAAATGCAACCTTTTTCATATCTATCCATCCTGTTTACAATTAATTATTCCCATGTTATTTTATAAAATATATTATCATGTTAATTATTTTCTCAGAATGCATATAAATGTGCAATGCTGATAAAAATACCTGTAACAAATTTAACAGAATTGTAATTGACTAATACTTTTTAAATATATAATATATATATAATTAAAGGAAAAACAGATAAATTATTCTGCAGATCTACAAATCTTTGTTGCAGAAAACGCATGAAAGGCGGTGTATTATAGATGAAAACATTTAATATTATGTTAAAATCAATCAATGATGTAAAGGATTTTGTGAATATCGTAAACAAATACGATTTTGATGTAGACCTTACATCAGGTAGGTATATTGTAGATGCAAAATCTATTATGGGTATTTTCAGTCTTGATTTGAGTAAGCCTATTAAGGTTGAAGCTCATGCGGACGATGTTGATTCTTTTATAAAAGAAGTTAAACCTTTTATTGTGGATTAAGATATATCCACTTTAAAAAGGCTTACTTAATACTATTCAATAATAATTTTATGTTTACATATAAGCTTTCTGTAGACGGGTGTAATTAGCCCGTCTTTTTTGTTATTTCCCTTTCTCCATTCAAGTTTCACTTTAAATTAGATTGATTGTGAATAATTATTTCGGGTAAAGCAAATGATAAAGGAAAATATTAGTATTATGGAAAGGAGTACCATGATATTCTTAAAAAGCCTTTTGAAAAGAAAAAATCAAAAATTAGGCAGTGAAGAACTTTTTAAATTAACTACTTCACTTGATAAAAACAAGCAAAATATTGAAAGTTTATTTGATAAATGTGACGATTTTATAAAACGTGACTTTACGATTATGCGTAATCGCAGGGCATGCCTTTATTATTTTGATAATATGGTTTCGTCGGAAAATATAAGCCGGTTTATTCTTGAGCAGCTAATGGAGATTGACATGGACAGGGGTACGATAAAAAATGCAGAGAGTATAAAAAATAAACTTTTGCCCTCCCATGATGTAAAAATCTCGAAGGACACCAACGAGCTACTGAAAGCGGTGTATGACGGTGATTGTATCATCTTCATTGACGGTATTGACGAAGCTCTTATTGTTAACGTACGTGTTGCAAAAGGAAGAACAGTCGGCAATCCATTGATTGAAGTATCTGCAATAGGCCCTCAGGAGGGTTTTGTTGAGGATCTTCATTTAAATCTTGCTCTGCTGCGTAAAAGAATAAAAACATCAAAGTATAAAATTGAATTTAGCACTAACGGCCGTATAACAAAAAACACCTTTGCCATTATGTATATTGAAGGAATTGCAAAAAATGACTTTGTAAAAGAACTAAAAAATCGAATAGAACAAATTGATACCGATGGTTTTATTGATTCGGGACACCTTAGAAGATTTATCAGTGACAATAAATTAACTATTTTTCCACAGGAAATAATAACAGAGCGGCCCGATCGATGTGTGAACCATCTGTTAGAAGGCAGAGTTGTTGTTATGCTGGATGGTTCTGCTTTCGCTCTGATATATCCCTCGGTTTTTATAGATCTTTTAAAAACTGCTGATGAAGCTTACATGAGTTATTACATGTCAATGTTCCTCCTGTTATTACGTTTTGTTGCGTTTTTAATTTCAACATTTGGAGCGGCCTTATATATTGCCCTTACTATTTATAACCCTGGAATGATACCAACTCAGTTGTTGATTACGATAGCCAGTTCCAGAGCCGGTGTGCCCTTTCCCGCTTTCATTGAGGCATTTATTATGGAATTTACCTTCGAGATAATACGGGAAGCCAATATACGCATACCAAAACCAATAGGGCCTTCCATAAGTATTGTCGGAGGTCTTGTTATTGGTCAAAGTGTAGTGCAGGCCGGTATTGTATCCCAGGCAATGATTATAGTAGTTGCTTTAACTGCAATTTCAGCATTTGCTGTTCCCGGATATACTACAAATTCTGCTTTGCGATTAATCAGATTTCCTTTTATGATTGTTGCTTCTTTTTTAGGTATGTACGGTATAATAAGTTTGCTTATCGTATTGCTGATACACATGGCTTCAATCCGTTCTGTTGGTGTACCATACCTTTCACCAATAACTCCAATTAATATAAAAGACATCCAGAATATATTGTTTCACGGTCCACCAAAACTTCAGGTATATAGGCCTTCTTTTCTTGAACCGACAGACCCTGTTCATACATCAAGAAAAAGCAGTAAAAACACTCCTGGTAAGAAAGGACGTTTAGAATGAAAAAATACCTGCTTTTTATACTATGTTTTATGTGTATTTTTTTAAGCTCATGCTGGGATTCAAAAGAGTTAAGTGACATCGGATTAGTTGTTATGACCGGTTTTGATTTGGACGATGATGGGCTTGAGCGAGTTACAGTTCTGTCAGTTCAGCCTTTCGGACAAACACAGAACCAGGAAAATGTAGCAACAACATGGATAGGAACGGCGTCGGGAAAATCGATCTTTGAAGCGTTCAGAAATTTAAGGCGTACTTCCACAAGATCCCTTATCTGGAGGCATAACAAAATAATACTTATTGGTGAAAAAAAGGCTATGGCAGGCATTTCAAACATAACGGACATTCTTACCCGGAATGCGGAATTTCGGTATGATAATGTAATCTTTATAACCCCGGGAGAAGCACATGAGATGATGCAGGTGCCTTCAAACCTTGAAAAAAGCCTTTTCCGTGAACTGTTAGGTATGATTGAAAGCGCCGGAGAATGGGCGAAAGGGTTTGCACTGGATGTGAAGGATCTTTCACTGAACTCCCTTGCATCATATCAGCACGGTTTTGTAATAGGAACTATGGGGTTCTATTACACCAGTAAGACACCATTTACTATTGATTTTCAGGAATATCTGAAACTTTTCTGGAAAGATACCGAACAGCCAATTGCTTATGTAAGCGGAGGCGCGGTGATTGATAAGGACAGGCTTGTAGGGTGGCTGTCACCAACAGAACTGAGAGGATACCTGATTCTGAATAATAATATAGATAAAACTTTTAGTATATACAAAGATATTTATGATTTAGGATATCAGATAACAGCAGATATAACAGAAGTGAAAACAGAAATATTATTTCGGTTTGTCTCAGATGAAGAGATTCATGCAACTGTAAAAGTTAAGGCAAAGGGATTCTTAACTGAGATTCAGGGGGAAGCACCCCAGTATGATGACGCACTTTATAATAAAATTGAAAATATACTCGCCAATGAAATAGCTTCAGAGTTATCTTCGGTTGTCAAAAGAGCACAGGACGATTTAAGAACCGATTTTACGGGCTTTCATAAATCTTTCAGTATTAAATATCCAAAACAGTGGGAAGATTTTAAGGGAAACTGGTGTGAGATATTTTGCAGAATTCCAGTCAGTTACGATGTTGATTTAAAAATCCGCCACAGAGGTCTTATGAGCAGAAATTTTTATGATTAAGGCTGGTAGTATGACAGTTGTAATTATAATAACGGTAATATACTCGCTATTTCAAATAGCTTACTATATCAGAAAAAAATATATTAAAGAAATATTCTTATTTCTGGTTTTAACTTCTGTCTCAGTTTTATATTTAATTGCTTTTGTAAAAGATATTAATGTTCCCAAACCTGTTGATATAGTAGAGTTTATTTTTAACCCGGTGTCCAGACTGATCTTTGATATAAAGCGATACTGATTATTGCTTTATAAATTTTCCCATAAAATCCCCTATGTGATGAAATTTCAAAAAAGATGCCTTATAAATTATATTACGGATTCCCGGCAATCCGATTATCCGGGTCATATATTTCCAGGTGTTTTTCTCCACTCTGTTTGCAAGTAATTTTAAATTGTGGATCTGATCCAAACGCTTTAACATTGTTTCAATACTGTTTTGATAATTTGTTCCCTTAACAATAGCATCTGCAGCAAAAATCCCGCTTGCAATACCATTAACTATTCCAAAACCCATAAAATCATCGGTTAAACCACCGGCATTGCCAACAAAATAGATATTTCCAACCTGGCCTATATTTAATCGCCCGCCATGGTATTCGTGATCCCATGTCTCTATAATGTTATTGATAATATTATCTGATATGAGCATCTGTTTCCACATATAATCCAATTCAGCAGGTGTAATATTATCTGCTATTAGTGTAATAACAGCCCTGTTTTCAGAAGCAGGAATTAAATATATAAACGAATTATTTGAATACTCTGTTTTCATCCATGAAAAAACCTGCCCTGTTTCATAGTGCCCGTCAATAAGACCGCTTCTAACCTGCATTATTGAAACTTCTTTCAAAACTCCAAGATGTTTCGGGATATTTGTACACCCGGTTGCTATTACTACAGCATCAAATTGTTTACTGATTTCATCAATAAGGGATTCCATAATATAGGTATCCATATAAATATATGCATCTATCTGATTAAGCAACTGCCTTTCAAGAGAAGTCATTCCCGGGCCACGATTAAAAACATAGCCTAGTTTGCCCTTAACAGAAACCTTTTTATTCGCAGAATACATGGTCAGTTTTTTAATAGGACACATAGGCTTTATTATTAGATTGTAATTTTTTCTAAAAAAAGTAAGCGGATTATCGGAAAACAGATTAAAACAGTTTAAATGTATACCATATAGATTTATAACATCACCTATTATCGGGCGTCTTTCAAACAATGTTGGTTTTATACCCAATTGGTTCAAACGAAAAGCGCATGACAAACCCGAAACACCAGCTCCTATAATTGCAACTTCCAAATTGGTTTCCTCCGTAAGTAAATTTTTAGTCCCTTTTAATTTGCCTTATTTAGTTTACCTTCATTCACCACCGCTCTATCCAATAAAATTGTGTTTTATAATGTATATTATTCTTTTTTTTGCTAAAAATATAGCCTATAGCTCCGGAAAAAGGTGATGATATTGTTTAAACTGCATCAGGAAGATATGCTTTCTTTTTATTTTAACCGAAGCCTCAGGCTTGAAGATAATCTTATGAAAAAATATGAACTATTTATAAAGACAACAAAAGATAATACTATAAAGGATATGATAAATGATTTTAAAAAAAATAACAGAGAGCATATAAAAGATCTTAATGACAAGATGAAAAGTCTTGGAATTCTATAAATAGCTTTTTACAGGAGTTATTAATATGACAGAGTTGGATATATTGAATGATCTTCTTGAATATCGAATGATGCTACAGAAATGGTACAATCATGCGCTGCTTAATGTAGTTAATCCAGAGGCCAAAGCGTTGTTTACACGACTGCGTGACGATGAAACAAGGGCTGTTTTAAACATACAGCAAAAACTTCTAAGGAAAGGAGCACCCGGTAAAATAATACACAAAATATTTCCTGCCAGATCCAGACCATAATAATAAATTTAAAAATACTAATTACTAACGGAGGTTTTTGTGAAAGTTGCAATTATAGGAGCAGGACTTGCCGGTTTAGCATGTGCCCATGAACTCGAACGTCTGGGGATAGTACCCGATTTATACGAACAAAATAGTTTTATAGGCGAAGCTTTTAATCATTCCACTGCAATGTTAAGAATTATAGATCGCCCTCCCCATGGTGACTATATGAGATATTTTAAAGAGAAATTATATCTGGACATAACACCCCTGGCACCTGTTGAAAGAATGATGCATATTGCGCCTACAAGAAAGCTTATGGTAACAGGAAAAAAACTGGGTTACTTTTTTCTGCGCTCCAATACACGGGATTCTTTGAAAAATCAGCTCTGTGCATCCCTTAGCAAAACCAGAGTATTTCTTAATAACCTTGCAGATTTGACCACGCTGAAAAAAAAATACGATTTTGTAGTGGTTGCCAATGGCAATAATTTGTATGCAAAGGAATATGGGTTGTGGCAAACATGGTTCAACGGATATGTGAGGGCAGCAGTTGTCCATGGAAAATTTGATACCTCGAGAATTGATATGTGGATAAACCAGCACTACTGCAAAAACGGCTATGCGTATCTTACTCCCTTCAGCGAAAAGAAGGCCTCTCTTATTCTTGTTGTGTCAGATTGTATTGAAAAGGATATAAATGAATACTGGAACGCCTTTTTATACTATGAAGATCTTAGATATCCAATTATAGAAGAGTTTACCAAGTATCATGTAAGCGGGTTTGTTTATCCTAAAATCGTTGAGAACATTATTTTTGCAGGGTTAGCCGGTGGAAGCATCGATCCCTTCCTGGGTTTTGGCCAGTTTAACTCTCTAAGTATGGGTGTTTTCGCAGCCCGGACCATTGCACAGGGTTTAGACTATCACAGGCAGTGTAAATACATTACCCAAAAAAATCTGTATTTACAAGAATTTAGGCAGGGGTTTAATAAGCTCGATAATAAGGGTTATGACAGTTTGATCGCATCTATTGGAATACCAGGTGTCATGACTCTGCTTTACAGAACTTCTATTAACTGGATTCCATTAGGTTCATCGGTAATTAAAAAAATTAACAGGAGACAGTTAAGGATCGGGTAACACCCTCAGTAAAGAATTATTAATGATATTTATAAAAACAAAAGAAACAATGTAGGCTATAACAGACCACGGTATGACCTTCCATCCCGTTAAAACTATTGTTCGGGTATTCAGTGAAGCCATCTCAAGGAACAGCATAATGACTATAGCTCCTAACGTAAACCAGAGAGCTTTTTTTCTTCCGGGTAAAAAAGATACATACAAAACAGCTATCACAGGGTATAAGAAAACAGACGCAATTATAATATAAATCAGTGAATGAGTTCTTTCGATGTAATAGTATAAACCAAATATTTCACCGTATATAAGCTCAAAAATCAGATTGTACAGGCTATAACTCATCATCAAAAATATATGTCGTATCCCGAATTGCTTTTTTCCGAGGATTAATAAAAACAGGGCTGTTAATGTGATAATAATGCCATAAAAAAAGAACTTACCCATTTATTTCTCTCTTTCTCCTTCTTCCCTTTGTTTTGCTTTTAATAATACAGATTACAAGTAATATACCGGGTATAACGAAGGCCATAGCCGTTGAATAAACAGGGAGTATGTAGTGCATAAAATACAGATCCCTAATATAATCACCTACGCTGGAAACAGCTATACTGAATGACAGAAAACCTATCGGGAAAATAATCGTTTTGTAGTTTTTAATACTAAAAAGCTGTGACATCGCATACGAGCCTGAATACATAAAAATCATAATCTTTACATATATACCTGTGATCCATATAGCTAAAACTAAAACATCAAGGTTTTGAATATATTTCCCTATTGATGAGAATCTGGCAAATTCAAGTGAAGGTATTATAAAAATCTCGGTTAACGGGCCAAAAACGGCATATATCAAAGTACCTGCCAACATCCCTGTTCCAGTGATTAGCAGCCCCACAAAAATAGCAATATTAATTTTTTCGGGCTTACTTGTAAAATGAAGCATCTGCAGAATTACTACAGTCTCGCACAGATGACCCAAAATAACAATACTGCCTCTGACAGGCTGAAGAACTCCCTCAGCTAAAATGGGCCTGAAAAAATTGAAATCGTATTCGTTAATGTTTACGAGAATCAGAAACACCAGCGCCCCCATCCCTGCCGGCAAAAGTATTTCATTAACTCTTGCAATCACTTCCAGATCGCTGTAAGCACCGTACAGTGACACAAGAACAGATATTACCACTATAACCCACAGAGGAGTTAAAGGCAGGAATGTAATATTTAACACTATAGAAATGGACATTATAGCCCCTATAGCAACAAACATAAAATAAAAAGCATATAATAAACCTATTATTCGTCCGAAAAAATTCCCTGCAATCTCGGTACACATTTCAATAAGACTTTTTCCCCTGTGGTGTTTGTATAATGTTATATATATTATCAAAACAGGTATCATGACTAAAGTAGACAAAATGGGAGAAATCCATGAATCCTGCTTTGCCTCCTTAGCTACAAAGGAGGGTAAAAATATATCTGCAGTAGAAATAACCATGGTAATAATCAAAAAAGTTAGCTGAATCGGGGAAATTTGGACTTTTTCCTTTGACAATCTGCTTCCTCCCGTACATAATTATTTATAGACGATACTGTAGTTAATTTCACAGTTTTAGGTAATAATATATACAATTAGTTTTATTATGGGAATTTTAGGTAAGCTTAATACATTAACGGCAATAAAAATTCTTAGAACTGATAGTGTTTTTTGTGAAAAAACCTGAACAGTTAATCATAAATTGTGTACTTTGCTTGCCACTAATTGTATAATTATAATGAATGGGTGGCAGGTACCCGAATTTTGTTGACCAGTCATAGGTATGCTGATAACGATAAAATGATTTTATAGATTATTCAATATTATTCCGGAGGTCTTATGTATAAAAAGCTGGTATGGGTTTTTATAATAATCGGCATATGCATTATACCCGTTATAAGTACTTCCCTTCCTACAGAACCTGTTGTGGAAGCACCATCTGCATTACTTTTAGAACTCAGACGCGGTCAGGTATTGTATTCGAAAAATCCTGATGAACCGTTACATATTGCTGCAGCTTCCAAACTGATGACTGCATATATTGCCATTGAAAAACTTGATTTAAACACCATGGTAACGGCCAGTAAGGAAGCAGTTAATGCAGAGGGCGCGTTGCTGGAGCTTACAGTTGGTGAAAAATACACTGCCGAAAGCCTGATTTATGCTTCCATGCTTAGTAATGCCAATGATGCAACAATTGCCCTTGCAGAGGCTGTGGGGGGTACCGTGGAAGATTTTGTAAACCTGATGAATGACTATGCTGTTAGTTTAAACATGACAAACACTGTTTTTGCAAATCCTACAGGAGCCTATGACGAAAATCAGCGTACCACCGCTTCGGACTTAGCGAAGTTGATTAGGCATGCCCTAACCACCAACCCAAGCTTTGAAAGGGTATTTTCATCACAGGCAAAGCCCTGGTTTGATGAAGATAAAACAATAGTATTAACAAACCTTAATGATATGTTCTGGAGTTATGACGGTGTGGATGGCGGAAAGGTTGATTTTAATGATCCGAAATACCAGACTGTAATTACATCGGTAACCCGCAATCAGCAAAGGCTTGTTTGCCTGCTGTTGGATTCACCTGCTGAAAGCATGTATACCGACAGCATGAAACTTTTTGATCACGGGTTTAATAATTTCAGAAGGGGACCCCTTGTTTACAAAGGACAGCCATTAGACAATATCACTGTAGAAGGGCACGACATAACCCTTATTTCAGGAAGCGATGTGTATTACACCTACCCTGTGGGCGATAATTATATCCAGGAGATTCAATACGATTTAATTGAGTCCAGTATGAAACTCCCCTTGTATAGAAGCACTCTTATGGGAAATGTTAAGTTTACACTTACCGATGGAACCATTATTACCGTTGACCTGTTTCCTGACAGAGAAATACTTCCCGAGCTGACCAGGTTTGAAAAGATAAAAAAACGTTTAATGGAATACCCGGAAATTTTTTATATTATATTAGGTCTAATTGCAATTGAAATACTGTTAATTCTTTCAAAGTTATTTAAACTTTTATACAGCAAAACAATCTCCCAAAAAGGGAAGAGGAGGTAGAGTATTCTATTTCCTCGCCCTCCATGTTAAATAAGCGCTGATGAATTCATCTATTTCTCCATCCATTACTTTATCCACATTACCTTCTTCATACCCGGTTCTATGATCCTTAACCAGAGTATATGGACAAAAAACATAGGAACGTATTTGGCTTCCCCAGGCGATATCCATTTGTTCCCCCTTCAACTCGTTGAGTTTTTGCTGTTTTTCCCGTTCCTTCAATTCCAGAAGTCTGGCATATAACATCTTCATTGCAGTTTCCCTGTTCTGGTGCTGGGACCTTTCACTCTGGCATGAAACAACAATACCTGTTGGAATATGAGTAATTCTAACAGCCGAAGATGTTTTATTTACGTGTTGTCCACCAGCCCCACTGGCTCTGAATACGTCCATTTTTATATCATCGGGATTAATGTTTATTTCAACCGATGCATCCATAACAGGCATTACTTCCATGGAAGCAAAAGAGGTATGCCTTCTACCCGATGCATCAAAGGGAGATATTCTGACCAGGCGATGTACACCTTTTTCAGATTTTAAAAAGCCATAGGCATTTTCACCTGTCACTTCAACAGTAACACTTTTTATGCCTGCTTCTTCACCTTCAAGTATATCTAATACACGAGTTTGGTAGTTATTGTTTTCAGCCCACCGGGTATACATGCGAAACAGCATCTGTACCCAGTCCATTGCCTCTGTACCTCCGGCACCGGCATGGAGGGTAAAAATTGCATCATTTCTGTCATACTCGCCTTTAAGCAACGTCTGTAGTCTTAATTTTTCAAACCTGCTCTTTACATCTTTGAAACCATTGGTAACATCTTCAATTATGCTTTCATCCTTTTCTTCCATCGCGAGTTCAATAAGGGTTAAAAGATCTTCACAATCGCTTTTAAGTTTATTAAACTCATTGAGCCTATCCCGGAGATTCTTGCTTTTTTGAAGAACTCTCTGTGAATTTTCTATATCGTCCCAGAAACCAGGTTCCTGTGCTTTCTGATCCAGTTCTTCCAATTCTTTCTCTATTGCAGGAACGTCAAAGAGAATCCCTCAAATCAATAATATCCTGAAGCTGTTCTGAAATCTGTGGTTTTATTTGTTCTAACAGAATCAGACTCATCCAATCATTCCCTTCTAACTTTGTAATCTACATGCAAATTTTATTATAACATTAGAATTGTAAAAGTAAATGCTTACTGACCCTCTCCTTAAAACCCATAATTTAACACATCTGAGCAATGTACTCCCTCAGGGTAAATAAATCTTTTATTTCAACTTTACAACCAAACACCTCAAAGTATCTTAAGTTTTGGTCGGGTTCGGTATCTCAACCTCTTTTACAAACTGTTTTATCAAAAGATATAGATGGCGTTATTTCTCAGGCCTTATCGCAAACCGGATATAGGCTGATGTAACTAATATAAGTAATCCCGATATTAAAAATATCAGTTGAAACTGGGTTACAGACAAACCCAGAAAAATGCCGTTGAAATCTGACATCGCTCCAACCATATAGGAGGCAAGCATGGACGAAATAAAACCTATAAGTCCGCTTAAAGCAGCATTAAATCCCAGGTAAACAGTACGTCCCTCTTCGGGTGTGTATTCGTATGGTATATTGTAAAGGGATATACCAATTCCCGCCCATGATATTCCTCCTGTTATATGAACAAGCATAATGATCAAATATGTTAAAAAGGTTCCATTGGCAGCAAGAAACCAGATTATATGCGTAACTCCAAGCAATGCAATTGAAATCATAGCTGTATATGTAAAAGATTTTTTATCGGCCATTTTGCCCCATACGCTTACAGCTATGACATAGCAAAGTGAGTTCACAAGTCCGCAAATTGTAATGAAAGTATAGCTGAGTTCAAGCTTTGAAACCATATAGACAGAAAAAAACGGACTGGAAAAATTCACCGATAACCCCCATAAAAAAAACAGAATAATTATTTTTCTGAACCTGTTTTCTTTTAAGGGCATTGTAAATAAATTTTTAAGGCTGATTTTACTTTTGGTACGCGATAAAGGTGGCTCCTTTATACCCAAATATGAAACAAGGTTCATAATCATTGCAATAAATACAATGGCAAACATTAAAATATAGCCCTCGTATGTTTTACCCCGTAACTCAAATTTATCAAGAATGCCACCTAATACCACATTTACCACACTTGAAATAAATATAAGATATTTTTCTCTGATACTGAAAAACCTTCCCCGCATTTTCTGCGGTACAAGGCTTATAAACATAGTGGTAGTAGCAGGTGCAACCATATTCACCATAAGGTTTGACAGTAAATACAGCCCACCTGTTATATATAGACGGATTGCTACCGATACGGGCAAAATGGGTACAAATACAAGTAGTACAAGTAATATCCTGTGAAAAGCATTGAAAAATGTTACGATGGGCTTTTTACGATTAAGTTTCTCAAGAAACATCGGAGTAAAAAACTGTATAACACTGGATAAAACCGGGATGGCGGCTATCTGCCCACAGAGCTCATCATCTGCTCCAAGAAACTTTAAATATCCTGTTAGAAATGCACCTGTGGTAAGCCCGAAAATAATTCTGGCAGAAATCCCCTCAAGTATTACCATTAAACGGCTTTTCTCATAGTCGTTCACTGACAGAGAATAATTATTCTGTGCTGTATTATTTTTATACTGCTTGTCCATATTTTGTTCCTGTTATGCTTCCTTACTAATTGATTAATCGGTAGTAAAATAAATCTTTACTGTACAACAGTAAAGCTTATCGCTAATAGCCATTCAAGAATTTAATCCGGTAAAGATGAACAATGTCGTTTATAATTTTTCAAACCTCTCCACATTCAGTACAAAAACTGTGGCGCCACCAACTGTAACTTCAACCGGAAATGCCATGCTCATAACACCTGCACCACTGGACATATCCAGATTAGGCATTGCCTTTTTTCTTGTCTTACACTTTTTCTTAATAATATCGATAACCTCGGGTATTTTTTCTTCATCTGCACCCACCATTATTGTGGTGTTTCCCGATCTTAGGAACCCCCCGGTTGAACACAGTTTGGTAACCCCAAACCCTTCTTTTCCCAGCTCACCTATAACAGAATTGCTGTCCTCATCGCTTATAATAGCCAATATTAATTTCACTTTATACTTCCTCCCTTCTATAAATAAAAGCTTTTGACAATGCAAAATTGTGCGGGCATGAAAATAAACTTATTTATATTTTATTATATTTTCGCCTATAATGGAATAGACGAAAATTTAATGAAATTGAAAATCTTGAAATTATAAATAATACTGTTATAATAAATATATCTCAATTCCTGATGCTCTACAATGCTGGTGTGGCGCAGCGGTAGCGCAATTGATTCGTAATCAATAGGCCAGGGGTTCAAATCCCCTCACCAGCTCCAGTTTTAAAGTTATTGCTTATCGCTGCAGGCATTTGGAATTATTGAGCAGGGGATATTTAAACCTCATTTAAAATAAAAGAATGTCAGGAGAGTTAATATGTCATCTGTTGTTCGCACTCGTTATGCTCCAAGTCCAACAGGTTATATCCATATAGGGAATTTACGTTCTGCACTATATGAGTACCTCATTGCCCGTGTCAATGGTGGCAAGTTCATTCTGCGTATAGAAGATACCGATCAGGAGCGCCTTGTTGAGGGAGCTGTTGATGTTATATACCGCACTTTAAAAATATGCGGGTTAAAACACGATGAAGGTCCGGATATTGGTGGCCCTTATGGACCTTATATTCAAAGTGAGCGTAAAAACATGTATCTTCCCTTTGCTGAAGAACTTGTAAGAAAAGGCCATGCATATTACTGCTTTTGCTCAAAAGAAAGGTTAGAATCCCTTCAAAAACAGTATAAGGAAAAGGGCGAAGTTTTCAGGTATGACCGGCACTGCCTGGGATTATCTGAAGAAGAAGCAAGGAGTAGAATTGAAGCAGGTGAATCCTACGTAATACGTCAGAAAATGCCCACAGAAGGAACCACAACCTTCCATGATGTGGTTTATGGTGAAATAACAGTTGAAAACAGTGAGCTGGAGGATCAAATACTTATTAAGTCTGACGGCTATCCAACCTATAATTTTGCCAATGTTATTGATGATCATCTGATGAATATCACACATGTGGTCAGGGGTTCTGAGTATTTGTCATCTACACCTAAGTATAATCTTTTATATGAGGCTTTTGGGTGGGAAATACCAACCTATGTCCATTTACCGTTAATTGTAAAGCCCGATGGTTCGAAAATATCAAAACGCAAAGGGGATGCTACTTTCGAGGATCTTCTGGAAGAAGGCTACCTGGTAGAAGCAATTATAAACTACCTTGCCCTTCTTGGATGGTCTCCCGACAGTAACCAGGAAATTTTCAATCTCAAAGAGCTTGAAAAAATTTTCTCGGTTGAGCGTATAAGTAAATCACCTTCTGTATTTGATATGGCGAAACTACGCTGGTTTAATGGTGAATACATTCGCGCTATGTCACTTGAAGATTTCCATGAAATTGCACTGCCCTGGATTAAAAAGGGATTGGAAAAAGACCTGCCCACCCTTCCAATTGCACGGATGATTCAACCCCGTACCGAGGTTCTGTCAGAAATACCCGAAAAGCTTGGATTCTTTAACCAGCTCGATGAATACAATTTGGAAATATATACACATAAAAAAATGAAAACCAATTTGGAGGTTTCATTAAAAAGTCTTAAAGCTGCAGTTCCGGCTTTAGAAAATCTTTCAGACTGGAATGAAAAGAGTATATACGATGCTTTGACAGCTCTGATTGAAGAACTTCAAATTAAAAGCGGTCAGATGTTCTGGCCGGTGAGAATAGCCGTTTCAGGACAGCTTGTAACTCCGGGCGGCGCAGCTGAGATTGCCGCGGTTCTTGGTAAGGAAGAAACAATACGAAGAATTAATACAGGTATTGAGAGGCTGTCTGCTGCAGTGTAATCAGGCAGGGAACACCATGATTTATGAAATAAAAACCTCTTGTGCATACAAGAGGTTTTTATTTGTTTGTTTCTTTTATCAGTGATGTCTATCTCTTATGCTCATGGTTTACGTATAATAATTTTCTGCTCTATTAAATCAAATGTAACCGGCAAATTACATTTCCACAATCTCTCCTGTAGAGAAAAGGTATATGTACCTTTCCTTCACTTTTTTACCCGTTAATATGGCCAGCGTCTTTGCATAGTACTCTATCTGCACTCTGTATCTTTCAATGATTACATTGCTTTCACCAAAAGGTACATAATCGGTCTTATAATCTATCAGAACCAAACCGTCTGCTTCTTCAAAATAGCAGTCAATCACGCCCTGAAGCAGTATTGTTTCATTTTGATATTTTTCTTCCACCATTTCAAGATATAATTCATGGCAGGGTATTTCAATGTTGAAGGGTATCTCCCTTTGAACATTATTTGATGCAAGCATCCTTTTCCCTAATTCGGACTTAAGGAAAAGTGCTATTTTTTCTGCTTTTACTGTCTCTGCCTGTTGCTCGGTTAATAAGTCATTTTTAATCATTTCTTCAATCTGCCCTTTAATGTCCGCATTTTTAAAATCAAGGTGCTGCATTACAAAATGAAGCACAGTTCCCTTTTCCGCCGGGCTTAAGCCCTTTCGTTTTTCAAGGAACAGCGGCTTTTTTATAAGAGCAGGAACCTGAACGGGCAATCGCCCTACCTCTTCCAAAACCTCAGCTTCAAATCTTCTCTTTAATTCAGTTACAGTGACCTTTGCCGGAACTCTGCCCAGCTTAATATACGGGTATTCCCAGTTAAGCCGGTTTTCTATTTCATCCCGGTATTCGGTATATTCTGTTTCCTCCGGGATATCATTTAGCCAGCAAAGAAAATTGTTTTCATTGTCTTCAACCAGTGGATCGGAATTTAACATATCTTTTTTATTCCATACCCGTATAAGCCATTTACATGAATCCTCTGCCTTATCATTACAGGGAGTATATACATATGCCGTATTTTTATGGTCTTTCAGGAAATCAGGATTATGTTTTAACAAAGTAGCGCCGATCCAGTCAGCATAACTTGAGCATTTTAATACGCTGCTGCTGAAAATCTTTTTTCCCTCTCCATATGAATTCTCAGCCCATTTTGATACGGCTTTGTCGATATCTGCCACCGAACCGGTTATAATAAGCTTTTCCCGTGCCCTTGTCATAGCCACATAAAGTACCCTCATTTCTTCTGACAAAGTTTCAATTCTCAGCCTCTCGCTGATTGCTGTTTTTGCTGCCAATGGACGTGAAAGGCGAAGCTTTAGATCCACAACGTCGGGACCTAAGCCCAATTCCTGGTGCATCAGTACATCCTTGCTTATATCCCTTAAATTAAAACGTTTTCCGCACCCTGACAGAAAAACAACCGGAAACTCCAAACCTTTGCTTTTATGGATGCTCATGATACGGACTACATTGTCGTTTTCGCCCAGAATTTTTGCGCTTCCCATATCGCCCCTGCTGCTTTTTATTTTGTCGATAAAATTTATAAAATTAAACAGTCCCTTATAGCTTGTTTCCTCAAACTGCCTGGCTCTGTCGTACAGAACTCTGAGATTGGCCTGGCGCTGTTCTCCCTGTGGCATTGCACCAACCATATTGTAATACCCTGTGTCATGGTAAAGATACCAAATCAATTGATCTGTCGACATATAGCGTGCTTTCTCCCTCCACATGGAAAGTTTCTCTATAAATACAGTGGCCTTTTTAGCTGCAGATTTGTCACTTCGGGTTCGGTTATCAAGAGGGTGCCTATTTGCCAAGGTTTTAAGCGCATCATATATTGACGATTTTCTGTCGGCTATACGTACGGCCGCTAATTCTGCCGTTGTAAATGAAAAAACAGGGGAACGCAGTACAGACAGCAGCGGAATGTCCTGCAGGGGATTATCAATGATCTGTAACAGAGACAGAACCACCTGAACTTCTATTGTTTTGAAAAAACCCGTTCCTGTATCGGCAAAGGCAGGTATCCCCTTCGCTGCCAACTCGTCAATAAATACATCGGACCAGTTTTTTGTTGCCCGAAGGAGGATTACAATATCTTTAAATTCAGCCTTTCTATACTCCTTTCTGGTCTTGTCAAAAATGTAAAAGTACCTGCCCTCACTGTCCTGTCCCGTTAATTCAAGAATCTTTTCAGCAACTAACCTTGCTTCACTTTGGATATTATCAATTATCTCGTCAGTTTCATTTTCATCTGCACTTCCACTAAAATTTTCCTCACCGGTATCGGTATCACCAATACCTGCTTCCTCGCTGGTCTGTATTAAATGGAATTCAACACAGCCTCCCACTTTGGCATTTTCTGCATCACATTCTTTAAAATCTGCGCCTGCGTTAAGGGCTTCCTTACCGGTATAGTCAAGCTCACCTGCATCAACAGACATTATTGTACCGAATACGAAATTTACAGCATTGATTATTTCACTGCGGCTGCGGAAGTTTTTATACAGAAGAATCTTGCGGTTTTTATTCTCTTTATCCATTCGGTAGGTATTGTATTTATTCAGAAACAGTTCGGGGTTTGCCTGGCGGAACCGGTAAATAGACTGTTTAACATCTCCAACCATGAATACATTGGGGTTATCTGAATCATACCTTGAGATCATTCGTATAATTATTTCCTGAACCATGTTACTGTCCTGATATTCATCCACCATTATTTCATCGAAATATTCCCTGTATTCCAGGGCTGCTTCAGAAGGTACAATCCCCTTATCGGTGGTTTGGGTCAATATTTTAAGGCACAGATGTTCAAGGTCGTTAAAATCAATGACCGATCTGCTTCTCTTTTTCTCGTTATAGCGTGCGGTAAATTCATTAACAAGCCTTCCAAGACAACTTATTACAGGATAAACCTCCTGAAAATCCCTTATGATATTATAAGATTTATCGGTTATAAGCCTTTCTTTAATTTTTTTATTAATAATTTCCTTAACGGTATCACGAATCTTTTTAACAATCTCCTGTTTCTGTTTATCAGCATTTTTCCCTGCCCTTGGAAGCCTGGAGAAAGACAGTTCATGAACCCAATCATATAAAACATCCCAGGAGGTGTCAGCCTCTTTGTCCTGCTCACTATCTGTTACTAAATTCAGGAGCCTGCTAATATTTGATAAGTCCTCCTCAAATACAGGTATGTATTGTTCAAGATCTTCGGCGTGGCGAAGCATATCTATTGCTCTTAGCAACATGTGTCTGGCGCTGTCCAGTTCCATCCGGCATGATTTCAGGATCACCCTGCCCCACAAAGTTTTGGCAAAGTCATAAGTTTCATCAATTTTCATTGCTTCAATTTTATCTTTCAGCCATTGCTCGGGCCATGGGCTGCTTTGGATAAAGTTATAAATACTCAATACCATATCATGTATTTTCTGATCGTTTAAGTTGCCTCCATACCAGTCGAGAAGTTCAAGGAAATCTTTATTATCCTGCTCATACTGTTCATTAACAACTTCATTGATGGTCTCAATTCGCATCAGGTGGCTTTCGGTTTCATCCGCGATCCTGAAGTTCGGATCTATTTCAACCAACTCTATATGTTTTGTAATAACTTCTTTACAGAAGGAATGAATTGTCATAATACTTGCTCTTGAAAGAAGGCTTAATTGTCTCCTCATATTTTCCGAGCCAGGGTCTTTATCCAGTTCTTTTGAGATGGCCTCCCCAATACGTTCACGCATTTCAGCAGCCGCAGCATTTGTAAAAGTTACTATCAGCATCCTGTCTACATCAACAGGATTGGTTTTATCGGTTATTTTTTTAATTATTCTTTCCACTAATACAGCTGTCTTCCCGGCACCTGCCGCAGCAGCAACAAGCAGGTTACAGCCACGGGCATTTATTGCTTCCTGTTGCTCGGCTGTCCACTTTGGTCCGGAGCTTTGGAGCGCTGCTGCAATTTCGTTGTTGTCCTGTTTCAGACTTTCATTTTCATTCTTTATATTCATACTCAGCCTTTCATCCGACATAATATTCACTGCCTTTTCATCAGTTTCCATATTTCTTCTCTGTTCTTTTCATGTAAAAGACGGTATTTATTTTCCTCAAGTGCAGTATCAAACTGGCATACAGGAAGATAACTGCAAAATTTACATGCAGTATCGTGTTTGCTTTTTACCGGTCTGATTGGAACCGAACCATTATAAATCTCGGTGCTTAACTCTTTTAACAGTTTTCGCACGTAATTCCTGAGAGTAATAAACTGTTCTTTTGTTGCAACAGAAGAGTTTTTACCAAGGGCGCCGCTTTTATTAATAGTAGCCGGAATTATCAATGATGTACCATCAATAGTATGATCCATTCCCTTGATAAGTTTCACATCTGCCAAAAGCAGCCCTTTCATACGAAGGCGTTTCATAATCTCCCTTTCAATTTCTTCCTCAGATACGCGCTCCCTTGTCTTTAAAATGGGATCATCTATTTTAAAATAAAGCATACCACCGGGAAGCACGGGCTTATCACTATTGCCCGACATATGCTCCCATATCGCGTCCAGATATGTAATCAGTTGTATCTGAAGGCCATAGAAAACATTATCCAGCTTAAAATCCTTTGTTCCCGACTTATAATCAATAATGCGAAGGTATCTGCCATCGGGTGTGTCCATTGCGTCAATACGGTCTATACGTCCATACAGAGAGACTTTTTCTCCATTATCAAGCTCAATGACAATGGGAGGGTATTTTTCGTTATCGCCAAACCCGGCCTCATAGTCAACCGGATTAAAGCTGCTTCTTCTGATATGCTCGGCAATAAGCCATACAGCTCTCGCCACAACTCTTTTTAAACGGTTTGCAAGTACAACAATCCTCTTTGACGATGAAAGGCTGGACCCCCTCATTTTGGCCAGCATATCATCTATTATCTCAGATACCTTTTCCTCGCACCATTTTTTGTCGAAGGTACGCCACGTTACAGGCTCTGAAGCTGACTTCTGACTGTTATCTACAGCCATTGAAAACCGCTCCACTGCTGTATGCAGAAAAGTACCCACATCTGGCGGGCTAAATTCGAGAATTTTCCTTTCCTTTGCTCCAAGCCCATACTGTACAAAGAAAGAAAAAGGGCATGCACTGTACCGTTCAAACTTTGAAACGCTCGACACAAAGGATTCGCCATACAGTTTTTTTATCATATCCCTGTCTACCGGCTGTGCTATATTCCGATACTGAAGTGCTTCCCGGGTTTTTTCAAACTCTTTGCTCCAATCATCATTATTCAAAAACCACAGTGCTACATCCTGCCAAACAGGCAGTACTTCCTTTCCGTCGGCCTTTTGGCGCAAAACAGTTATAAGCTGACCGAAAGTCGCATGTCTTGATGTTATCTCAGCCAATACCTCTTCATTTGATTGAGGTGGCAAAATATTGCTGTATTGCTTGCATAACGGGAATATCTTCTTTATTTGCGATATAATAATGGAAGGCCTTAAGGTTCTTCCCTCCTGATCGGCTATTGGCCAGCTGATACGCAAATAATCCGACGGGGTAGTTAAAGTTCTGTATATTAGAAAATTTTCGTCAAAAACCTTATCTCTGGTGGTTTTGGCAATCTCCATTCCCATACTGTTCAGCTTAATTCTTTCATCATCGGTCAGTATTCCTTCTTCACCGCCCTTTGATGGAAAAACACCGTCATTTGTTCCCAGTATATACAGCGCCTTTACAGCATGGCTTTTTGATCTTTCCACACTCCCCACAAGCACCTGGTCAACAGAGGCTGGAATTAATCCTATTTTGTATTCGGAAAACCCAATACTGAGAAGATTTTTAAAACGTTCAATACCAAAGGTTTCACCTGCCATTACCTCAACTATTTGATCCATTAACTCAATAACCATGTTCCACACCTGAGAGTATTCATTGGCAAGAATTATTTCTCCGCTTCTATGGAAGCCCTCAATAAGTGTCTCCATTTGTTCCGGAATTTGCAAAAAGCATAAAAAATCAAACAGTGCCGAGCAAAACTCCTCTGCTGTCCTTCGACCTTTGGTTTTGTACCTGAATGTCATGAGGGGTTTAACTATCTCCATCCGTGTTCTGTTTATTTCTTCAAGATAAGCAGAACCATATTCGGTGTTTCTGTCATCCGGGAAAAGCACAGGAGTCATATCCCATGCTTCATCACTCGTCCACTTGTTGCCGCGTATTCCGCAAGCCAGTACATAATTTTCCAGCCTGTCAATTCTGTCCTGCTCTAATCCTGTCAAACCCGATTTAAGGTAACGGAAAACCGATTCATAAGACCAGTTATCTGTAAAAATCTCCAGCATCGATAAAATAAGTCTTACAAGAGGATGATTGGAAATATCCAGCTTTCTGTCCAAAAAGCAGGGAATGCCATAGTCATTGAATACTGCCTCAATTAGCTTCTGATAATCATTAAGATTCCTAGTTACCACCGTTATATCGCGAAACCTGTAACCCTTTTCCCGGCATAACCGGAGAATATCTCTTGCAGCAGCCTCAATTTCTGAGAAAATATTAACCGATGAAAAAAGCGTAACATTACAGGTTTCATAAGGATAAACCCCATACGGATAGGAATATAAACTGCTTTCAAGATGGGCAAGTTCTGCATTATCTTTAAAGCGGTATAAAGGCTTTGGGTTCAGAAAAACAGGAGGTTCGTATCTAATATTATTTTTAACCGCCAGATTCAACACTTTGCGGTAAACCTTTTTTGACGGTGAAAAAATATCCAGCTCTGAAGTCTCTCCATCCAGGTTATCACATACAAGGGTTATGGTAACCCTTTCGGCCTGTGTTAATAAAACCTCTATTATTTTATATTCCTGGGGTGTAAAATCTGTAAAACCATCAATCCAGATTTCAGAGCCGACAAATTGTTTAGAGTTCTTCATCTTTTCTGAAGCTAATGTAAGATCGTCATCTGCGTCCCTGTACCGTTCCTCCAGTGTTTTTTCAAAAATCTCGTAAATATTTTTAAGCTCAATCATTTTATCCTTTAAGGGAGTATTATCATCAATTTTGTTATAAACTTCCTCCAGTTTATCAAAGGTCACATTATAATGCTTGAACTCCTTAATCTGATCGGACAACATGCTGACAAAACCTGGTTTTTCCACCGAATTCCTGAAATACTTAAAACTTTTGTCCATTTTATCGAGTATCCGGTATAAAATCATGCTTTTCCCCGCAGGATGAATATGGGGATAGGTTATTCCCCCGACTTCATTGAAAACCCTATACGCAAGGCGGCGGAAGCTGAGTACCTCGTTTTTCAGAATACCTCCCGATTCAAGCATATCAATCAGATCTTTTTCAGCCTGATAGGTATACTGTTCGGGAACCAGCAGATATAACCTGCCGGAATGCCCGCTTTCAATCCTGTTTTTTATCTCTTCCAGGCAAAAACGCGTTTTCCCGCATCCTGCCCTGCCATATACAAAACGCAAACTCATAAGAAATCTCCCTTTAAGGTGTATATTAAAAATCCGACCTGCATAATAAGAAAAATTAAAAGTATGGATGCGCCTACTTCATAATTTTCTTCAGCATGCTCAACTTGTTTCGGTAAGGTGGATATCTTAGTTCAATGTCAATTAGAAATGATTTCCGCATGATACTTTTCTTATGGGTAAAGGTATCAAAACTCCACTTACCGTGGTACCCACCCATTCCGCTTTCACCCACTCCGCCAAAAGGCATTTCCGATGTTGCAAGATGAACCAGCGTGTCGTTTATGCAACCTCCGCCGAAGGAAACCCTTTTAACAATCATTTTTTCCAGTTCCTTACTGCCTGTAAAAAGATATAAAGCCAGTGGCTTTGGCCGACTGTTTATATAAGAAATAACCTGTTCGATATCATCATACTCGATAACGGGAAGAATTGGTCCAAATATTTCTTCCTGCATGACAGGTGAATCTAAGCTTACATTATCCAATATAACAGGCGATATTTGCAGGGTTTCTTCATTAAAATCCCCACCGGCAACAATATCACCACTGCTTAAAAGACCTTTAAGCCTGCTGAAATGCCTTTCATTGACTATTCGAGGGTATTCGGGATTTCTGCAGGGTACATCACCGTAAAATTCCTTGATATATTTCTTCATTGCAGTAATCAGATCGCCCTTTATATCTTTATGGGCAAAACAATAGTCAGGAGCAACACAGGTTTGACCGCTGTTTATGGTTTTTCCCCAGATGATCCTTCTTGCAGATACATCAATATTCGTATCGCGGTGAACTATACAGGGGCTTTTTCCACCCAGCTCTAACGTTACCGGAGTTAAATGTTTTGATGCTGCTTCCATAACTATTTTCCCAACACCAACACTTCCTGTGAAAAAAATATAATCAAATTTTTTGCTAAGTAGTTCACTGTTTGCCTCCCGGCCTCCTTCAATTACGCTTACGAACTTGCTTTCAAAGCATTCCTCTATTATTTTCTTTATAATTGAGGATGTATGGGAGGAGTAAGCAGAGGGTTTTACAACTGCACAGTTCCCTCCGGCAATGGCGCCAATCAGGGGAGCTATCGATAATTGAAAGGGATAATTCCAGGGCGACATTATCAAAACCACTCCATACGGTTCGGACACAATATATGAAGTGGATTTAAACTGTGCAACAGGTGTTTTTACTTTTTTTACTCTGCTCCATCCGGGAAGTTTTCTTATCACATCATTTAACTCGGTATAAATAAAACCAACTTCTGTTGCATATGCTTCAAACCGAACCTTATTTAAATCCTTTTTGAGCGCTTCACAGATTTCCTCTTCATACTTCTTAATAGTTTCTTTAAGGGTCCTGAGAGCTTTAAGCCGAAAATTTATATCCCGTGTTTCACCCTTCGCAAAATATTCTCTCTGTTGTTTTAAAATATTATCTATACCTGTCATGCCTGCAACTCCCCTTTTAAACTTACAATTAAATATATATTCTGATTTTTACACTTTTAATGATAGCATAACTTATCAGTCACTTCATCTCACTGATTAAAACAATACAGAGTTAATCATCCATAGCAAGAAAATACCATACGAATATTATACAATGCAAGGAAACTTCCTTGCAAAAGTCCAAAAAGCGGGTGATTTTGGTGATTTTGTCAACGCAGAGCAACACACTTCTATGTCAGGCTGCATTCCCGGGACAGGTTAAACAGATAACTAGTCCGAGTGTTCAGCTACCGTGCAATAACCGAAACTTTTAGCATAGTGCAGCGTAGAGATGAGCAGTCAGAGCGAGGATGAGCAAGCCTTCAGAGGTTTAAACCGCGGGTGATTCGGGTGATTTTGTCGACGCAGAGCAACATACTTCTATGCCATGCTGCATACCAGTCTGTTGAGAGCGTGAAGCTGAGCGACCCGGGATATGTAGACCTCATCGCAGGATCATTTTTATACTGAGGAGCGTAAATCTCGGTAAGTGCTTTGTTGCTCAAGGAGGCAAAACACCCGAAGCAGGATCCGCTTGCAAATTCTGAGGCGACTATAAAACAAATACCAGACCATAAGCTGATCTGGTATTTATTAAAAAATTTATGATTTTTAATTTATTATTATCTGAACCTGTTTCGTTTTAAGAAAATCGGAATGTCGAGGCCATCATCATCTTCCTCTGCTGCCGGTTTTACAGAACTTCTCATTGCAGCACTTGCTTCGCTGGCATCTAATAATTTACCCGGCTTTTTAAGTTCAGGTGTCTTATCAAAACCTGTTGCTATAACAGTAATTATTATTTCATCCTTAAGGTTTTCATCTATTACCGCACCAAATATAATGGTTGCTTCGGGATCAGCTGAGTTTTGTATCAGTTCTGCAGCTGTATTAACTTCCTGCAGGCCGAGGTCAGATCCGCCGGTAATATTAAGTAATACGCCTTTTGCACCTTCAATGGATGTTTCTAAAAGAGGGCTTGAAATAGCCTGTTTAGCAGCATCTTCAGCCTTGTTATCGCCTGTTCCTTTTCCAATGCCCATATGAGCAAGCCCAGTTTCCAGCATAATTGTCTTCACATCGGCAAAGTCGAGATTAATTAACCCGGGAACGGCTATTAAGTCTGAGATGCCCTGAACTCCCTGGCGTAGTACATCATCAGCTATTTTAAATGCTTCCAGCATGGATGTCTTTTTGTCGGCAATATGTAAAAGCCTGTCGTTAGGAATTGTAACAAGTGTATCAACCACAGCTTTTAAATTCTCAATACCGCGTTCTGCCTGTTGCATTCTTTTTCTGCCTTCAAACATAAATGGTTTGGTAACAACACCAACAGTGAGAATTCCTATTTCCTTTGCTATCTGAGCAATTACCGGGGCACCTCCGGTACCTGTGCCACCGCCCATTCCTGCTGTAACAAAAACCATATCAGCATCCTTAATTGCCATGGCTATTTCATCGCGGCTTTCATTTGCTGCCTTTTCTCCTATATCTGGGTTTGCACCTGCTCCAAGTCCTTTTGTAAGCTTGTCCCCTATTTGAATTTTGGTGTTAGCTTTCGATAAAAACAATGCCTGTTTGTCGGTATTAACAGCAATAAAATCCACCCCTCTGAGGCCGGCTTCAATCATTCTATTCACTGCATTATTGCCGCCGCCACCAACACCCACAACTTTAATCCGGGCAAAATTCTCCATATCAATATCAAATTCCAGCAAACCCATATCCCCCTTTAACTACCTTTATCTTATGTGAAGAATTAACTTTCAGCACTTCTCATACATTTATTATATATTAATGAACTTTAAAATCAAGCATAGTGCTAGGATTTTTCGGTGTTTTTTTCAATAAGCTTCCTGCGTATTAAGCCAAAATTCAGAAAAATTCTGTTGCCAAATGCAAACACAGCAGCCAAATGCAGCTGAATCCCCAGCCTGTCTCCGATGTATGCTAATAATGCAGCCAGTAAGGAATTTCCAAAGAAGCCTGATAAAAATACCCTTATTCTGAAATTATTGTTCATTGATGCTGCAAGGCCTCCAAAAACTGAATCCAAAGCTGCAAGTATAGCCACAGCAGCATAATTTGAATATTCTTTTGGGATATTATACGGGATCAAAATACCTATTATCAAACCAAGTATTAAACCAAGTAATGGAATCATTCATTATTCCTCACTTTCGTACATGAAATACCATTCATTCGGCTACAAAACGTGCATATTTATTATCAAAAAAATCTATCATGCCTCTTTCTTCCGGCTTAATATAATTGTAATATAATTCCCTCAAATAAGAAAGCTTGTATATTAATTCATCGTCCATTTTTATTTTCGCAGTTATCCGGTTATCAAGGGATAAATACAATTCTTTATTTTTAGGAATGTCTACCCAATCCAAAACTTCGATCAGCTTTTGCGGTGAATCCATATCCACAACATTTAAACTTTTCAGCAATTGGACCAGTAAAGTAATCTTTTCTGGTTCCTCTGTTTGAATTTTATCGCCAAGTGTAAACTTGCTGAGTTGTACCCCCCTGATTTCAGGATACCTGTCATCTAATACGCCGGCTACCTCAAGAACATAACCTTCTTCATCCACAAGCAGATAATTTCCAAAATAACAAATCCATGCTATGGCATTTCTTTCAGTTACAGTTATGTAAACCTTGTCGGGAAACACATATTTAACTTCAGAGAATTCAACCCAGGGCAGTTTATTTATATTTCTTTCAGCTTTTCCCATTCTCAAGTGAATTAAATGATTAAGGCTTCCTCCAAGATAATTTATGGCATTTTCCCCTATTTCTATACCCGATGCCTCAATTATTTCATCAGCAGTATAATTAACTGCCTCATCTGCATGTATATCCGACAACAAAAGCAGCGGAGAAAACATTAATACCGCTGCCAGGCTGCCAATAAGAACAAGCAAAATAAATATGGATTTAATTAACCTGCCTTTTCCTTTTTTCCTGCTATGTAATAGATTTTTATTACTTATTTCCGTCCTTTTCATTAGCACCCCTTATCCATACCGGTTAAAGAATTGGTTATAACAACGGAAGATACTTAGGCTAAATAATCAAATAAATTATAGCATACTGTTTATCTGTCTGCAATGAAAGGCATTTTCCCCGGCAATACTCATTCTCTCTTTATTTTTGCACCAACCATGCTCAAACTCTTTTCAAACGCCTCGTACCCTCTGTCGATATGCATCACATTATTTATAATACTTGTTCCTTCAGCAGAAAGTGCAGCAATGGTTAAAGCAGCCCCTCCTCTTAAATCACTGGCATCAAGGAAAGCCCCTGTAAGCCTTTTAACGCCTTTAATAACCGCCACTCTTTCTCTGACAGTAATATCTGCTCCCATTCGCATTAATTGCTCAACATATCCATAGCGGTTTTCAAAAACCGTTTCAATGACGACGCTGGTACCCGATGCTTTTGACAAAACAGATACGAATTGGGGCTGCATATCGGTTGGAAACCCAGGATAAGGAGAAGTGCGTATAACTTCAATGGCTTTCAGGTTCAGATCGGATTTTATTCTCATATTTTTGCTGTTAAGCCGTTCAATAGACACACCACAGTTTCTAAGCAAATAGGCAATTGAGCTGACAGGTTCATAATCAATTCCGGTCAGAACAAGTTCTCCACCCGTTGCAGCCACACATGCCATATATGTTCCTGCAACAATTCTGTCGGGAATAACGCTGTATGTAATATCTTTTTCTATTTCCCTGCGCCCGTTAATATGAATAACCCCTGTACCTGCACCGTATATTTCTACCCCCAGTTCCTGCAGGAAATTTTGAAGGTCCACTATTTCAGGTTCTTTAGCAGCATTCCGGATTATCGTTTCACCATCGGCCAGACAGGCAGCAAGCATTATATTTTCTGTGGCTCCAACACTTGGATAATCCAGTAATATTTCTGTTCCCTGAAATCTTTTAACTTTACAATGTAATATACCTTTATATAAATCATCAATTTCCGCTCCCATTTTACGTAAAGAGCTTAAATGCATGTCAATAGGCCTTGGTCCAATTGCGCAGCCCCCTGGATAACTTATGTAAATTTCTCCGATGCGCCCTAAAACTGCTCCCATAAGAACTATGGAACTCCGCATTTTACCGGCAAGGGACTCAGGGATTGCATTGGCTGAAAGATTCTTCCCGCATACTATAATACTTTGGTTGTCGCGCTGTACTTCAAGACCTAATGAAGAAAGAATTTCCTGCATTGTCTTAACATCTTCAAGATTGGGACAATTCTTAATTATACTTGTTCCGCGGTTAAGAATAGTAGCTGCCAGAATTGGCAAAACAGCATTTTTTGCCCCTGGTATCCTTAATTCACCATGCAGACGGTTACCACCTTCAATGATAAACCTGTTCAAGAAAAACACCTCCGCCTTGTTTTAAACTTCACGGGGTTACTCATATAATAAGTTGATATGTCTGTTGAATGAGTTCCTGATTTTTCATAGTTTATATTATGCGAATCGCAAAATTCTGTTACTTTGAGGCTTTGTCGCTTATTGTTCGGAGAAACATAAAGCAAAAGCAAATACCCGTGTTTGTCCGGAACATGCGCAAAACATAAACATCCTCTGCCTGAACTGTCATACGGCAGAAATGTTATTTCGGAAAAATATTTGCTGAATTTTTTGTGTAAAGATTAAATTATATATGGAAATTCATGTATATATTATTATATAATAGTAGTGTAAACTATTTGCAGAAAACTAAAGCCGACGCTATCTCTTATTGAATAAGGTTAAGCTGATAATATTAATAAGTGAGGGGATGAACATGAAAAAATTTTTAATGTTTGCATTAAATGCGGCATTGCTGTTATGTCTATTATCAGGTATTAATGCTGAAGAAATTGAAACTGATTATGAAGTCAAAACCATTGAAATAGATCTTGACATTGATGATATTGAAGGTTTAAGCGACATTGAAATCGGAAAAATGAAACTTAAAAAAGCAGGATATTCTGATAAACTTATTGATGCAATGCCTGAAAGAATGTTTCTTAAAGCAAAAAATGCCACAACACTTTACAGAACAGTAAGATATCCCGCATCGGATGATTTGCAGGAAGAAAAAACAGCGAATGAGGAAAATAAGAAAACAAAAAATCCTGATGAGGAAATAGCAGAACTGCTCTCTCAAATCAAAATTATAGAAAATAATGAAAGCGATATAGAAATAAATGAGTAATTCATTTAAATGAATAAATTTTCTATATCAGTAATAAAAACTTTTTTTATAATAAAATGAAACATTTTTACATGAAATTTACTCTAATTAAGTGAAAACACATGTGTTTGTTATAGTGCTATAGTACTATATATGGTAATTTTTGGTCTGTTGAATTTTTAAAAGAAAGGAGTGTAAAACCTATGAAAAAATTTTAATATTTTTATTTATTGTAGCATTATCAGTATCTGTAACATACGGCGTCCATGCTGAAATTATCCAGCAAGATCCTATGGCTGAAATAATTGAAGTAGATCTTAGAATTAATGGTTTTGAAAATATGAGTGACATAGAAATCGGAAGAATGAAGCTTAAAAAAGCAGGATATCCTGATAAACTTATTGATGCAATGCCTGAAAGAATGTTACTTAAAGCAAAAAATGCTGAATCAGTTCATAGAACAATAAGATATTTTGTTTCAGATGGTTTAAAGTTTAAACAAGTTGATAAGGCAACATACGAAATAAAAAATGAAGCGAAAAGACATGATAAAAAAATAACTGAATTACTTTCAAAAATCAATGTCTATGACGGTAATGGCAGTATCAAAAACAAAGAAAACGACGTTGTAATCATGAGTAATACAAAAGATTTAGATGGTGGATCTCTGATAGTTTCAATGGATGTCTATAAAGTCACAGGCAGTGGTGCTTTAAAGGGACAGTTTTGGGCAGTATGTACATATGAATGGACTGATATGCCGGATAACAACTATACAGATTATGTCGGAATCAGCAGGGATAGCATGAGTTCAGCTATCGAAAACTCCGCAGGTGGAGCTTGGGTATATGAGTATTTACAATGTACGTTATATGCTGGGCCCGGAGGAGTTTCAATATTAAATTCAACATTGAAGTATAACAATGATACAGTAGATTTCAATGAGCTTGAAATAAACGAGGGCAGTGCATACATCATGTCTGTACCTATGCCGCCTGATTATTGGCCATTCGGTATGGTAGCAGGAACATTTGCGATAGGTTATATACCACAAGCTGCATATGGAGCTATAGAGTACGATGGTGTGCCTTCGCATCCCGATCAAGCGTCAAACATCAATCATTGGGGAACGTATGCCCATCAAACAGTAGCCTTATCATTATGGGAAAATGTTTCGTTCAGCTATCCATGGGGAGTAAGTTTCACAGTTAACCCCGAGAAAAAATTTGAAAAAGTAGTTGATGAAAGCTTATGGCAATATAAACCTTAATTGATTTTACCAAGCAGAAAGAGAATTTTCTCTCTTTCTGCTTCTGGACTATTTTCCACCAGAAAACAAAAATGTTATTCCAATAATTCTATCAGAATTAATTAAATTTTACTTTATAAATGAAGGAGGATATATGAAATCAGTATTGGCAGGAGGTTTTTTTCTTTTAAGTGGAAGCATAACAATTGCAGCACTTCACATTACTAACCGTGGTAATAATTTCATGGGTTGGCTTGGTTCCATAATGGGCATTATTGGTATAATATTGATCGCAATAGGTTTATTCTTTGAAGAAGATTAGTGCACATTCCTAATCACAGTATATTTTATAGTTAAAAATTTAAAACATTTGAAATATTAATCAGAAATAATTCCATTAAATAAAGGAATGAGTCTGTTAGGGGGAATTGTTTAACACATTTATGTTTACAACCTCCTCTTTTCATGTATAAGGGGATTTGTGAAATAATACAAAAACCATACTATTTGGGTGATGTAGTTGGCAAATTTAAAAATAAAAAAAGTACATGATAAAAATATACAGCAATTTAATGACCTGATTTTACCTCTTTATAATGAGTTTTATAAATTCATATATTCAATACTACGTAATAAAACATTAACTGATGACGTAGGACAAAACTCTCTGTTAATTGCCTTGGTAAAGCTGGATACTTTGCATAATTTTAGCAAGTCCAGGTCCTGGCTTTTTACAATTGGAAAAAGGGAAGCCATGAGACTGTTAAAAACATATCAGAGGGAAGTAGCATACACATCTGAGGTGGTTGATATTATACAGTATCCCATTGAAGTTCCTGATGATATTGTAATAGAAAATGAGAAAAAAGAAAAATTGTTAAACCTTATTAATGAGCTTCCTGATAACTATAGAGATTTGATATTATTAAGGTATTATAAGCAATTGTCGTTTAGAGAAGCAGCTGTTATCTTAAATCAGAACTACAGCACAATACGAACCTGGCATAAGAGAGCGAAAAAGAATATTTCAGATAAATTGAAGATATAATTACAAGCTGAAAATAAACAAATTATATTCCGGCAACCTCAAAAAATCAGTATTTCTCTCTTTTCAAACGATATTTATTGCCGCAGTACCTGGATATGTTAAGAAGCATTCCTATTCCGACCAGCAGAAAAGCCAGTGAACTTCCGCCGGCGGTAAAAAACGGCAGAGGCATTCCTGTAACAGGCATTGAAGACGTTACAACCGCAACATTCACAATTACCTGCAGGGATATCAAGGATGTAATACCAACTGCTATAAGGCTTCCGAGTGTATCCGGAGCATGCATTGCAATTCTGATTCCGCGCCAGATAAGAACAAGGAACAGCAGCAGAATGGTGGTGGCACCTATAAAACCCAATTCTTCTGCAGCAATTGAGAAAATAAAATCGGTATGCGGCTCGGGTATATAAAGGTGTTTCTGCATACTTTGTCCAATTCCCTTGCCAAATATTCCGCCCGACCCAATTGCGTACAGTGAGTTAATAATCTGGTATCCTGCATCGGTAGGATCCTCAAACGGATCAAGAAAGGTAAGCACTCTTTTAAGCCGGTATTCCTCTGATACGGCAAAATATATGCCAAGAGGTATTACGGGTATTGCAAGCAATATCAGATGCCATATTTTTGCTCCTGCCACAAAAAGTATTATTACCGAAACACCGGTTATAAGAATGGTGGCGCTATAGTGAGGTTGCAACATTAAAAGAGCGTCAATAATCCCTATCACTAAAAGATAAGGTACAAGCCCTTTCCAGAAATACTGAAGCATCTCGTTCTTTTTTGAAAGACTGAATGAAAAGAATAAAATGATTGACAATTTAGCCATCTCTGATGGCTGGAATGACATAAACCCGAAATTAAACCATCTCCATGCATTATTTACATTGGAACCTATTCCCGGAATTCTAACCAAAATTAAAAGAATAATACTTACAAGCATTAAAATCGGGGAAAACTGGGCAAGTCTTCTGTAATCTATTCTGGATACAATAAGCATGGCAACAATTCCAATTGCAGCCCAAATAAGCTGCCTAATCAGGTAATACTCCTTATTACCAAATTTGCGGCTGGCATAATAGGAGCTTGCACTGTATACCATGCTCACACCTAAAGCCAGAAGCAGCAACACTGTAACAAATATCCAGAAATCAAAATCCCTTCGTCTCATAATCACCTCAAAGCCAAAAAAGCTATTGTACAAAAAATTATAGTTGCTATAAGAAAAACAATAGCAATTTTTGTCTCGCTCCACCCCATTAATTCAAAATGGTGATGAATCGGGGCCATTTTAAAAATCCTTTTCCCGGTTTTCTTAAAGTATGCCACCTGGAGGATAACCGAAACATTTTCAATAAAATAGATCATCCCGGCAATAACGAGAATAAAAGGCATCTGGAGTAATATCGCCACAGACGCAACCGCACCACCAAGTGCTAAAGAACCCACGTCACCCATAAATACTTTTGCGGGATGTAAATTAAACGTCAGAAAACCAAGACAACCCCCGGCTAATGTTGCACAAAAAAGTTTTATTGTATTCCACTCATCATTCAGCATTGCAACCAGGGTAAAGAAAACCAGGACAACCATTGTAACACTCCCTGCCAGGCCATCAAGACCATCTGTTAAATTCACCGCATTGGTATATGCAAGAAGTATGAAAATACAGAATGGTATAAATACAACCATTTGAAGATTCATTGGGTTATCCAGTCCTATGAACGGAATAACGGTTTTTTCCCCTGCATCGGTCATAGTAACTACATAGGCTGTAAAACATGCAGCTACAATCAATAGACCCAGCATTTTCTGTTTGGGTTTTAATCCATCCTTATTGCGTCTTTTAATTTTCAGAAAATCATCTATAAATCCAACAAAACCGAACCCCAATGTGGTCAAAAGTAAAGCCGCCATGTTTTTATCGTTAATTGCATAGTACCCGCCAATCAGAACGAGTGGAGTAAGAAATATTAAACCACCCATTGTAGGTATTCCCTGCTTAACGAGATGGGTTTTAGGACCATCGTCTCTGATTGTTTGACCAAACTTAAATCTTTTCAGCAAAGGTATTAAAATTATTCCCGATAACAGGGCAATTACAAAAGCAGCAACAAATACAATTATATGACTTGGTATCTTCATCTTTATCCTCCCGGAACTGAGTTTAGCTTTTCTGAATAAGTATAACCTCTGAGGTTAGCTTAAGTATAATACTCCCTGTGCTTATTTAATATCTTCAAAGATATTTTCTATAACCCTGTCCAGATGCATTCCTCTCGAACCTTTAAAAAGCACCACATCATTTGGCTGAATCAGTTCTTTAAGAGAATTTACCGCGCTTTCAGGATCGGGAAAATGAATTATATGATTTTTATCCATTCCGGCTTCAATTGCACCTAAAACGTAATCTTTAGCCAGTTCTCCTATTGCAACCAGGTAGTTAATTTTCTCATGGGCAACACGGGCTCCAACATTTCTGTGAGCCTCACCTGAGTATTCGCCTAACTCCAGCATATCACCAAGAACTGCAATACTTCTTCTTAATCCTGCAATTTCTCTTAAAACCGTTATAGCAGCAATGGAAGAAGAAGGTGCAGCATTATAGGTATCATTTATAACTTTAACATTACCATATTGAATTATATTAAGCCTCATTTTTTCCTGAGAATACTGTATTAATCCTTTTTGTATATTTTCGTTTGTGATGCCCAATTCCAAACCGCAGGCTACTGCTGCCAATGCATCGGACACGTTATGGATACCGGGAACGGGAAGGAATATATCAACATCCCTGTTTCTGATATTTACAGTGAAATGCACCCCTTTTTCTCCCATGGATTCAATGCCATAGGCTTGCAGATTGCAATTTTCATTAATACCGTAGAAAGTGACAGGCATTGGAAGCAGACCTTCGAGTCCTGACAGCAGTTCATCATCACCATTAAGTATTAATACACCATTCTCCTTCATTCCATTAATTATTTCAAGTTTAGCCCTTAAAATATTCTGCCTTGAACCTAACTTTTCTATGTGTGAAATACCTATATTTGTAATAATTCCAATATCGGGCCTGATAATCTTTGAAAGATAATCAATTTCGCCTAAAGCATTCATTCCCATTTCAAATACTGCCACCGTGTGATTTCTGTTTAAGTTTAGTACAGATAATGGCAGCCCGATATGGTTGTTGAAATTACCCATAGTCTTATGTACATTATACTGGGTTGATAAAACCTGGGCTATCATTTCCTTTGTTGTAGTTTTCCCTACGCTTCCTGTAATACCTATAACGGGTATATCAAAGGCTTTTATATAGTTTTTTGCAAGTTCACCAAGGGCTTTAACGGTGTCTTCAACAACAATTACAGCCGAACCTCCATCAGCAGGGTACTCTTCTTCTGAGATAACTACTGCAGCTCCCTTTTTGAAGGCTTCGTCTATAAACTTATGACCGTCAAAATTTTCACCCCGTATAGCAACAAACAGACTCCCCTCTACCAGAGTCCTTGTATCGGTGCTGACTTTGTCAACAGTAACAGATTCGTTGCCTGTGAGCCTTCCATTGACCCATGTGGATATTTTATCGGCTCGTAATTTTTCCATTTTTTTCACTCCATACTTTCGAGGATTTCTTTTACAATTTCCCGTTCATCATAGTGGATGGTCTTGTCTTTGAATATTTGATAAGTCTCATGGCCTTTCCCCGCTAATACAATAATGTCCCCTTCCTGAGCTATCTTCATTGCATGACGAATTGCTTCAGTCCTGTCCTGAATAATAATATATTGCCCATTCGTTTGTTTTATGCCTTCTTCTATGTCCTTTATAATTGCCATTGGTTCTTCTGTCCTTGGGTTATCGGATGTAATGATGGTAAAGTCTGCAATCTCACCTGATATTTTCCCCATTTGTGGTCTCTTTGTTCTGTCGCGATCACCACCGCACCCAAAAACACTGATAAGACGGTTTGGTACAAACTCTTTAACAGTTGAAAGAATGTTTCTCAGACTATCCGGAGTATGTGCGTAATCTATCATAACAGTATACTGTTTACCAGGTGTTGGCACAATTTCAGCCCTGCCAGGTATATGAATGTTCTTTAACCCATTTGAAATATGCTCCGGCTCAATACTCAGTATTCCCGAAACTCCGATTGCGGCGAGGGCATTGTATACACTGAATCTGCCGGGAACAGACACCTTAACAGGGCCACCGAACCATGGTGTTTTCACAGTAAATTCCACCCTGTCAGCATACGTAACAATATCTTCTGCATATATATCTGCTTTGTTTTTAACTCCAAAAGTTATACAGGGACATTTGCTTTCGTCCAAAACTCTTTTTGCATATTCAGAGTCAATATTTACAAGACCCTGCTTTGCCATTGAGAAAAGCTTTATCTTTGATTTCAGATAGTCTTCCATATCCGGGTGCTCACTGCCCCCAATGTGATCCTCAGATAAATTGGTAAATACACCAATATCAAAAGTTATAGCTCCCACCCTGTTCAGCTTCAGGCCCTGGGACGAAACTTCCATAACCACAGCGTCTGCACCTTTATCCTTCATATTACTGAACACTTCCTGCAGGTCCAATGACTCGGGCGTGGTTCTTTGGGCAGGTATTTTTTCACTTCCTATAATATTAGCCACTGTTCCTATTAAACCTACAGTTTGGCCTGCCTGTTCGAGAATGGACTTTATCATATACGTTATTGTTGTTTTTCCTTTTGTTCCGGTAATACCTACAAGTGTAAAGTGTTCAAAGGGATATTCAAAATATGCGGCCGATACATGGGCAAGTGCATAGCGCGTGTCCGGGACCCTTACCACAGTCATATTTTCTAAAACAGGCACATCCTTTTCCACTAAGAATGCAGTGGCACCATTATCCAGTGCCGACTGTATATATTTATGGCCATCGGTTTTAAAACCATCTATGCACACAAACAGGGAGCCAGGTACCGCCCGCCGCGAATCGTATACAATTCGTGAGATATCCTTATCAACTGCACCTTCTATTTTTAAAATATCCAATCCTTCAATTAATTTTGTAAGCTTCATGGTCCTACCTCCGTAATTAATCAGTTTCGGTTAATTCAAACCATACAGTAACAACCTGGCCTTTATTAAGTTCTACGCCTGGTTCAAACTCTTGTCTGTGTGCCTGCCCAATTCCTTCAACTTTAATATTCAGTCCTGCTTTTCTTAGTGTTTCAGCAGCTTCATTTATCTCCTTGTTCAGAACATTAGGCATTATTACTTTAATCTCGTCATCGGGGTCATAAGTATACAGAATTACTGTAGAGCCACTTGGAACACTGCTGTTCGGTTTTGGTGTCTGCTCAAAAACAATTGCGTCATCTTCCTGATTTTCACCCTCAACTGTAAACTCAAGTTCATAGGCCTTTAACTTCGCCTTTGCTTCAGACAGCTTCATCTTCCTGACTTCGGGTACATACATCTCTTTCAGCATTAATTGTTTGTCCTTTTCAGTATATTCCCGCTCAATCCCCAAATAATCAAGTATTTCCTCGACCAACTTCCCTGCAACGGGAGCTGCAATGGTACCACCAGTGTGGGGATAAACCTGGGGATGGTCAAGTACCACAATAAGGGCTATTACAGGATCATCAGCAGGTGCAAAACATGCAAAAGAAGCGATGTATCTGCCCTCTGTATCTGTTTCAACAGTTTCAGATGTTCCTGTTTTTCCTGCAATTCTGTACCCGCTAATATATGCGTTTCTTCCCGTTCCTTCTGATACAACACCCTGAAGTATATCACGCAAAGTGTCGGATGTCTGTTTGGAGATAACTTTTCGCACTACCTGGGGCTCTGTCTTTTCTATTATGTTTCCCTCACTGTCGCTTATCTGCTTTACCAATATTGGTTTCATTAAGTCCCCGCCATTGGCAATTGCACAATATGCAGTAATCAACTGCAGTGGTGAAATTGTAAAACGCTGACCGAAAGAACTGACTGCCATATCAATCTCTTTCGGGTCCTTATGCCATTGGTATTCGTTATCTGACGGTTCGCCATTCAATGTTATGCCTGTTTTCTCCATGAAGCCAAAACTCTTCACATATTTATAGAACTTATCCAACCCAAGAGCCATGGAAGTTTTTACAAATACCGGGTTGCAGGAATTATACACACCAAGTCGGAATGTTTCGGCACCGTGACCTCCGGGTCTCCAGCAGTTAATATTATGCCCTGCGAGATGAATGGTGCTGCAAACAAATTCAGTGTCGGGAGTAACCACGCCCTCCTCCAGGGCGGCGGCTGCTGTAACGGCTTTAAAGGTAGAACCCGGTTCATATGTATCCATCAGCGCTTTGTTCCTGAAAACTGTCTGAAAGAGGAAGTCTACGTCTTCATTGCTGGACTTGCCTTTCCATTCACCGGTTTCTAAAAAGTCCGGCTTTGCGAAAGGATCGTTTGGATCATAATCGGGCTTTGAAGCCATTGCAAGGATTTCTCCGGTTTTTGGATCCATTACAATAGCTGCAGCACCTCTTTTCAGATTATAGTCCAGCATGGCCTTTTCCAGTGCCTTTTCAGTAAAATACTGGATTGTTTCATCTATCGTCAGATATATATTATACCCATCCACCGGTTCAACATAAGTTTCGGGGCTGTATTTTACCTGACGCCCTCCGGCATCAAACTCGCTCATAACCATACCCGGTTTTCCGCTTAATATTTCATCAAATGTTTTCTCTATACCATTCAGTCCCTGTTCGTCGTCACCGGTAAAACCTAAAACATGGGATGCAAGATTTCCGTTTGGAAAATACCTTTTCGAATCTTCATCCACATAAATACTGTCTATGCTATTTTCCACAAGATATTCACGAACCTTTAATCCCACTTCCTTGTCAACTTTTCTTTTTATAAAAGCCCAGCTTAAATTAGAAGTTAATTTTTCCTTCACACTCTCGGGGGTCATATCCAACATCTGAGCAAGATCATAAGCAATCTGGTCTATCTTTTCAGGGGTATCCTTCATTTTATCCATAAAATCGGGCGGATTTACCGAAATAGTTTCTACCGATGCACTAATTGCTAACCCTTTTCCATTGCGATCGTAAATTGTCCCTCTTTTCGGGTTGATTATCCTGCTTCTGGTTTGCCTCTCGTATGCTTTAATTGAATATTCTTCACCTTTTACAATTTGATAGTAGCCAACCCTGAAAATAAGTGCAATAATTAAAATGGAATATGTAATTAATAACGCAAGTGACCTCTTTTTCACTTTAATCATATTTGCAGCCAAATGAACCCCACCTTCACACCGGGCAATAAAAAGCTTTATATTATAAAAAAGGACTATAGATTGCTGCCTTCACGAAAACTCGTTCCTCTGCCGTTCAATCCATTGTCCCACAGATTTTCTTATTTAATATATATTCGGAACATACCCCCATCTTGACTCCAATACTTTAAATGTCAAAATTTTATTCAAAACCAAAAAACAATAGCAAAGCTTTTAATGTGCTATTTTTCGCTTCCTGCGCTTCAATATTAAGTGTACTGTAATTAACTTTCTGAACCTTTACGGGTATTTTCTGATAACTGTCAGGCATTTTCATATTCAAACGCTCTTCGGCGATTTTTCTGATATTTTCCTGGTTTATTTTTGAGCCAATACTAACCTGAAGCTTACGGTTACTGTCCTTTAAGGATTCATATTCCTTGTTTAAAGCAGAAAGTGCATAGTTCATTTCTGTTATGGTACTGTATCTGTAGATAATGGTGGAAAAAACAGCAAATACAATTATTATACAGATAATCATTTGTGTCAAAGGAAATGACTCTATTTCGGGTTTTATAACCACTTTGGGCGCAGGGGTAGTTTTTCTTCTGGTACTTTTCCTTTTCTGTTGATATGGTTGCTCATCAAGTTTCGGAGCCGCTGAGCCATAAACGTAATTATATCTGTATTTCATTTATTTTCACCCCTTTTTTCCCGGAACGAGTTCTTTAAAACAATAGACTCCCGGGCCAAGATTAATATTGGCCGCGGGAATTAACCTAAATATAAAAAACTCTTACAAAATTTGGTTTATCTTTTGTGGTATTTTTATTTATTTCTTTTGTATTCTTTGTTTTTTTCTTTTGTAAATTGTAATATTTTATTTCTTATCATTAGTAAATATATAATTCTTTTGTAGCTAAATAATTAATCTTTTGTATTCTATATTCACTGTATATAAATTTAAAGCGAATATTTTGGATATCTTTTGTAACTTTTGGTCTTTTCCTTTGTAGCCGGATAATTTTATCTTTTGTGCATTAATCTCTTCATCCTTTGCATTGTATTAATTAAATTTTTTCAATAATTCGTAGTTTTGCACTGCGTGCTCTGTGATTTCGTCTAAGCTCTTCTTCCGAAGGTGCTATGGGTTTTGATGTAATTGCTTTCAGCTCCCGTACCGCATTGCACACACATTTCGGAAAGCCGGGCGGGCATTTACAGCGCCCTGACCTGTCACGGATAAACTGTTTTACAATTCTGTCCTCAAGCGAGTGAAAAGTTATGACACACAACCTGCCACCACTGTTAAGACTTTCAAGCATCTTAGGCAGTACTGACTCTAAAACTTCAAGCTCTCTGTTAACTGCTATGCGTATTGCCTGAAAAGTTCTTTTGGCAGGATGCTGTCTTTCCCTTCTTGCTGATGCCGGTATAGCAGCCTTTACGATGTCTACCAGTTGCGATGTTGTTTCAATTACATAATGTTCCCTGGCTTTGCATATAAACTTTGCAATTCGTGCCGCCCATTTTTCTTCCCCGTAGTCTCTGATGATTCTTGCAATATCGTTCTCGGACCAGGTATTAACAAGTTCTTTTGCTGTAAATTCACAATCCTGGTTCATTCTCATGTCCAGCGGGGCATCACTGAGGTATTTAAAACCCCTTTCATCGGTGTCCAACTGGTAGGATGATACTCCAAGATCAATAAGTATGCCATCTGCCCATTTTATCTTTTGTGCTTCAAGTATTCGTCTTATATTTTCAAAGTTCTCATGTATTGTAATAAAGTTTCCTTTGCTGTCTACTTTTTTAAGTTTTGCTTCAGCAGCCTCAAGGGCTTCCCTGTCCTGATCTATGCCAATCAGCAGGCCCTCGGGTCCCAACCTCTTTAAGATTTCCACCGAATGACCCGCACCTCCGATGGTGCAATCAACATACACTCCATCAGCACGTATATTCAAGCCTTCTATACATTCTTTCAGTAAAACCGGTTCATGTGAAAATTCCATTTTACATTCCCAAAATTAAAACTCTATGTCCATCTCTTCCAGCATGGCTCCAACTTCTTCCGCATCTGCATCTTCATATAGGTCAGGACTCCAGATTTCTACTTTATTTAAACTGCCTACAAACAGCAGTTCCTTATTCAAAGATGCATGTTCTCTAAGATGCTGAGGTATTAATATTCTACCCTGTTTATCCAATTCGCATTCAGTGGCATTGGAGGAAAAAAACCTTAATGCTTTACGGTTTGCTTCTTTGGAAGAAGGCATTGCCTTTTTTAATCTTTCAACCAAGTCGATCCATTCTTCTTCAGGGTATATGTAAAGACATTTTTCTATTCCCTTTGTGAGGATAAACTTTTCCTTGAGGTCATAACGGAATGCTGCCGGTATTATTACCCTGCCCTTCGGGTCTAATGTATTGGTGTATTTACCGATTAGCACCGTTTTCACCTCTTTTCTTAATATTAGAATTTATCCTCCACTTTCCCCCACTTCCCACCACTTAGTTTATATTTTACTCCAAAATTAAACTACTAGTCAACCCTGGAGTAAAATGTAAAATAAAAATAACAGGCACCTCTGCTCCTTAAAGGAACTGAGGTGCCTTGAAAAAACACAATATATTGTATTTAATAAATCATATCATACTATACTTATAAATAATAAAAGTATTTGTTTAGTAGAAATAATATTTTGTAATATAAATTTAATATTTGTAACACAAATGTTACTCAAACATTGGTCTTTTTTTCCTAAGCGAAATGCTTAAAATAATACCTACGGCTAAAAGGTTCGTTGTTACCGAACTGACACCATAACTTATAAATGGCAGAGGTATTCCGGTAACAGGAAGAAGCCCTATGTTCATTCCTATATTCTCCATAAAGTGTGCAAAAATCATGGCTACTATACCCATTACCACAAAAGAGCCATATTTGTCACGGGCATACCATGCTATATAAATGCATCTTGCAAAAAATGCAAGAAACAAAATAATTAAAACAGCAGCACCGAAAAAACCAAACTCTTCTGCTACAACAGAAAAAATAAAATCGGTCCATGAGTAAGGTACAGTCTCGGCTGCCATTCCTTTTCCCCAGCCACGTCCCCATAACTGACCCGACCCGGCATATTGTATTGCAAGTCTCACCTGATAGTTTTTCCCTAACGGATCGGCATCCTTGTTGAAAAAACTGTAAAAACGGTCTAAAAGGTGTTCAGGGAGGCGGCTGTATAAACCCGAAAAGTAAAATACAAGCAGAGAAACAATTCCCGCCCCTGCCGCGGCAAAAATGTATTTGTACGGTATTCCGGCAAAAAAGATCATGCACATAAAAATAAATACATAAACCAGACTTGTGCCAATATCAGGCTGCAAAAGCACAAGGGCGATTGGCAATGCAGCAAAGAAAATCAGTTTTATGTAATTGTATTTCCCGGTTTTCGTAACAATACGCTCTAAATACAACGCAACTATAAGGACAAAAGTAATTTTTCCAAGTTCGGAAGGTTGATAGGATACCGGTCCTAATACAAGCCACCCCCTGGTACCGGTTTCTTCATATCCTTCACCAATAAAAAGAACAAGAACCAAAAGAAGCGTTGAAAAAGCATAGGCAACATAACCCAGCATTCTGAAGTCCTTGTAGTCCAAAAGGCTGAGGATTACCATTGCCACAGTGCCTAAAGCAACACCAATGCCCTGTTTTAATAAAAGTCCAGGACTGTTCAACTGTTTCGATACACTTGCAATTACTATCAGCCCGAAAGAACACAAGGCTGCTGTAAGTATTGCCATAATCCAGTCGTAGTGCTTTATTCTGTTTAATCCCTGACTCTTTTCTACATGAAGCATGAATTAACCTTCCCTAATAATAATATTTATATATATTGGTTTGTTTCTTCGATACCTGCCGCGCCTCGGGGATTCCCTCAAGCTCAGGTTTTTTCAGTATCATCAAGTTATTCTGCGTTTCGAGAATTTTCAGGTTCTTCAGCTTTTACCACACCTTCTGATTCTTGCTCATCTGCCCCGTTCCCTGCATCCGGATTGTTATTATCATCGTTTGCATTGGTACGGGGCCTCATTTCTGAATCTTCGTCTCCGCTGTCCAAGGACTTGTCCTCTATTTCAGTTAAAATATCTCTGTATATACTGGGTTCATATACTTCTTCACTGTCTGCAACATCTTTTTGGCGGACACGCCGTACTATGAGAACTATTATAAATGCAACGGCAAAAAGAATGCCGATTACCCGGTTTACATTTACATCTCCAACCTTCAAATCAAAACGAAGACTGTCTATAGCAAACCTGGCCATACCATATGAAATCATATACAGAGAAAATACTTCCCCATCCATCTTTTTTCGTTTTCTAAACCAAATCAGTACAAAAAATGCAACCAGATTCCATAAGGATTCGTATAAAAAAAGCGGATGAACGGGCAAATCCGGATCCACACCGGGGAACTGTGATGGAGAATTGGCTATGGTCCTCTGAATGATATCTCCGGTCATTCCCCATGGCAGATCTGTATTTGGGCCGAAAAGTTCCTGGTTAACGAAATTGCCCCATCTTCCAATAACCTGTCCAAGAACAAGATACACAACAATATGATCCAGCAATTTCAAGGTGCTTATTTTCCTTGCCCTGCAGAATAAATAAATAGTAATAATCCCGCCAATAATTCCGCCATATATAGCAAGACCGCCATGCCATATTTTATAAACTTCACTCAGGTTGTTTTTATAAAAATCCCAATTCACAAGGACATAAAAAATCCGCGCGCATATAATGCCAATGGGTGTGGTTATAAGCATGAGATCAATGAGGTCGTCCTGTTTAAGACCGTATTTTTCGCTGTTTTTCAGTATACCAATTATGATAACAAGGAATGCCAGTGCAGTAATTATGCCATACCAGTAAACAGTTATCGGTCCGAGAGAAAACACCTCCGGGTCTAAATTGATTTCAAGGCCCAGTTTTGGAAAACTAATATTATGCATACTTATCCCTCACATTTCTTATATATGCTAATAAGGATACTATAATATGATATTTAAAATTGTTCTAGTCAAAATAGTAACACATTTTTGGTTTCTATACAGTACTTACGAGTTTTTTACAATAAAGTTTGACGAAAGGTCAAATATTCCAGCCCCCTTGAAAGTTGTATACACTCTATCTATTACCAGCTTAAGTTTTCATAGGCCAAATAATTGATAAAGCCGGCTCAATAGAAAAATGATCTCTGAATATCTCTTCTGCATCATCTATTGTAAGTTCCTCGTACACCTTTGTAAGTTCAAAAAAGTATGCACCTTTAAAGTACAACGGTATAAATTCATGAGAGATGTTTTCAGGAGAATTCAAACTTCCGATAAATCTGCCTTCATGAGCTTTTTTAATGCGATCAAAGCTTTTTTTATCAAGCCCGTCTTTCTGCGCCTTACTTATGGCAGCAATTATTCTTTCAGATACCCTTTCAGGGTCTTTTGACTGACCACCCCAAACAGTATATCCGAAGGATTCCTCAAGGCTTGCCTCCATTCCGAAACTCTGGTTTATTAGACCCTCATTGTATAATTGATTATATAATACCGAGCTTCTGCCCATCAACATTGAAAGAACAATTTCAAGAGCTACTTTTCTTTTTAACAGTTCATAACCTGAAACATAGGAGTTGTCTTTGATGCCCATATTAAACTGGGGCATCGCTACGGCAAGAGTTTTCTCAATATACTTTTTGTTATGGTGCGGTGGTTCCTCCGGAAAAGTTTTTCTTATACTGCCGGGATTCTCTTTCGCTTTTATACCCTGTTCAACCATGTTAAAGACAGACCCGGGCTCAATATCCCCCACTGTAACTATTATCATGTTTGAAGGATGATAAAAAGTATTATAGCATTTATATAATGTTTCTTTCGTAATTTTTGAGATACTTTCTACCGTACCTGCAATATCTATTGACACCGGGTGGTTCACGTATATGGCATTGAGCAGGTTAAAAAATACTCTCCAGTTGGCATTGTCATTATACATCTTAATTTCCTGGCTGATGATCCCCTTTTCTTTTTCAACATTTTCATCGGTCAGATAAGGACTTTGAACAAAGTCAATAAGAAGCCTGAAATTTTCATTAAACTGGTCGGTACATGAAAAAAGGTACACCGTCTGGGTAAAGGAGGTATAGGCGTTAGAATCTGCTCCTAATCTTGAGAATTTATCCATCACACTGCCATCTTTCTGCTCGAAAAGTTTATGCTCCAGAAAATGGGCAATACCATCCGGTACCCTGGTTTCTTCTTCCTCATCAGGTGCAATAAAAGTATTGTTAATAGAACCATAATAGGTGGCAAATGCCGAGTAAATTTTGTTATAGCCTTTTTTGGGAATCACAAAAACTTTTAATCCGCTTGAGTGCTCATGTATAAATATTTTTTCCTGTATTCGGTTGAACTCTAACGTTTTCAACTTTATTCTCTCCTTTCCCCTTCACCTGACAGAGACGTTAAAAAGTATACGGTATCCTGGGATATTTTTTTAGATACCCTTATAACATCTTCCTTTGTTACCGCCAAAAGCTTATCAATAAAAGAATTAACACTGTCATTTTCTCCAGACAAATACTGGCTGAGGTAGAAATCTACCATGGCACCCTGGCTGTCCTGCATTGATTTCAGGCCCGTAATAAAACTTTTTTTTGTAGCCTCCATCTCGTAATCAGTTATATCACCATTTTCAATGGCTTTAACCTGCTCCATCATTATCCTTTCAGCCCTTTCCCGTTCTGAGATTTCAATTCCACTTACGGCAACAAGCAGGCCCTTAAACTTTTCAAGACTCGAAAATGCAGAATAAGCAAGGCTTTCCTTTTCTCTTACATTTTGAAATAATTTTGACTGAACTCCTCCACCAAGAATTCCGTTGTAAATAACAACAGGATAATACTCAGGGCTGTTTGCTTCAATCTGGGTCCTGAATCCAATACAGAGTTTTCCCTGGCTGACGTCCATTGGTTCTTCTATCCGCCGTACCTCTTTTATTTCCTTTTTAACCTGTATCTTTGGAAGGGATACTATGTTACTCCTTTCAATTACTTCAAATTTTTCGATGAAATTTCTCAGCTCTAATTCACTGACATTACCGGATATATACACAAAAACGGGGTTATGGGATAATAGCTCCTTGTAACGTACCATAAGGCGGTCATTTGTTAAAGCCTTTGCACTTTCCTCATCCCCATCTTCATAAACTGCAAAGGGTTCATCTTTGCACATTTCCTCCATGCACCTTTGAAATGCATAATACATTTTATTGTTTACGCGGCTGCGAATTCTCTGAATAAGGTTTTCCCGTTCCTGCTCAAAATAGTCGTTGATAAACATTCCATTTTCAGTAACAGGATCGGTTAAAATCTCGAGTAACAGTCCGCCCACTTTTTCGAAAAGCTTTGTACCGTTTACAGTAAACCTGTCGGAAACAAACCCGGCATTCAGATGAATTAACTGGTACTCACCCTTCTTGTATACTGCAACATTAATACCCGCCCCGTATAACTCCTCAAGTTTTAAAGAAAGCTCCTGTTGTGTTGGGTAACGCCTGCATCCTCTTTTCAAAATAAAAGGAATTAATGCGTTCTGAGTAGCGTTTGCTTCATTCAGAGGATCTAAAACAAAAATATCAATCCTGGCTGTTTTAAATTTTTCTGATTTTACATGGAAAAAGGAAATTCCGTGTTTTTGACCGAGTTCAATTACCGAAGAAGAGTTTTCTTCTCTTTTCACTTTTCTTTCATCCTTTCTTTTTCAGGATTTATTGCCACTACAGCCAAAGTAGTTTGCTTAGCAATTTCAGTATCCGTTATATTCATACCCATTTTTATATAGTAAATACATTCGGCGTTCCATCTTATAATTATACAGAAAAATTTTTAATTAATTTTGAAAAAGCTAACTTTTCCCGATATAGTATATAGTAGGGGTAATTTAGTTTTAAATGTATGAAAAAACTTGGGGGAATGTTGAATTGTATTATATTCGGCTTGAAAACCAGATACACCTACTGATTGTTCTGATTTTTTCCGCATATATATATTTGTCATCACTGACAATAAGACATGACCCTTTCGTTAAAAACTTCGGCACCTCGTTTTTAACGCCGTTAATTCTCTGTGTTATGTCATTTTTAACGCTTAATACATCGTTGTCAGAATCCTACATTTTCTTTTCGGAATTTTTCCTTATAACCGCTGTTTTAATAATCCTTGCCTTTAAAAATAACAAAGATTTAAGTTCTTTAATTAATATTCTGCTTTATACTTTCCCTCTTATTATTGCAGTTTCAAATCTGAGCTTCGGTATTTCACATAAACACGTTATACTTAATGCAGGTCTGTTTGTTTATATTGGAATTATTTTCGCGGTTATTATTTTATGTATGCTGAAAAAAAGATATTTCTATCTGGTTCTATATTCAGGCATAATCTCTCTCTGTGCTTCATTACTGATACCAAGAATTAACACTTTAAATGCAGCAGTTATTGTCTCGTTGATATTTAAAGCTTCGGGATACATATTTTTTGCATACTTCTTTTATAAATCTTCAGTTAATAAGCTGGAAAAAAACATTTAAGAGTTTTATGTATTCAAGGATATACGATTACCCTGACCGATATTTCTAAGAATCGAAATACCGATCCAGTTCCTTGCGAATCAGCTGATTAGCAATATCCGGGGCTGCTTTTCCGTTAGTCTTACGCATAACCTGACCTATTAAAAATCCGATTGATTTTTCTTTCCCTTTTCTAATATCTTCTATTGCTTTCGGGTTCTCTTCAAAAACTTTTATAACCACCTTTCTGATTTCGTCTGCATCGTTTATAACCCTAAGTCCTTTGTTCTCTATAATTTCAGCGGGATCCCCACTTGTAACCCACATTATTTCAAATACCTGTTTAGCTATTTTACCACTTATAACACCCGAATCTATAAACTCAACAAGTTTCGCAAGGTTTTCGGGGGTGACCGGTATATTTGTTATTTCAACATTATTCTCCTTTAACTTTTTCGAAAGGTCGCCCATTAACCAATTGCTTATTGCTTTAGGATTTTTGCTTTTACATGCCGCCTTTTCAAAATAGTCTGCTAATGTCTTCGAACCTGTAATGAAATTCGCGTCATATTCAGGTAGTTTGTATTCTGCAATAATGCGGTTTTTTCTTTCGTCAGGCAGTTCAGGGACAGATGATTTAATTTCATTTAACCAGGCTTCATCAATAATTATAGGGCATAAATCAGGTTCAGGAAAAAATCTGTAATCAACGGTTTCGTTCTTTTCTCTCATCGGAAAACTTACACCTTTTTCATCATCCCATCTTCTTGTTTCCTGGATAATTTTTCTGCCCTTTTTCACTTCATCAATTTGTCTTTTTGCTTCATATTCTATGGCTCTGACAATTGCACTAATCGAGTTCAGATTCTTTATTTCGGTACGATTTCCCAAAGTACTTTCGCCCTTTGGCCTTACCGACAAATTTATATCTACCCGCAGTGAGCCTTCCTGCATTTTACAGTCTGAAACTTCTGTGTACTCAAGTATGGCTTTTAACTTTTCAATAAACACTTTAACTTCTGCTGAAGAATTGAGTTCAGGTCTGGTTACAATCTCAATTAAAGGCACGCCGCAGCGGTTATAATCTATCAGGGTGTTGTTACCGGATTCGTTGTGAATAAGTTTTCCAGCATCTTCTTCTATATGAATCCTATGAATTCCAACCTTTTTTAAAAGCCCATCAACCTCTATTTCCAGATAGCCATTGGTACACAAAGGCCTGTCTTGTTGTGAGGTTTGGTAAGCTTTTGGCAAATCAGGGTAGAAGTAATTTTTTCTGTCCTGTCTTGAATATCTCGTTATGCTGCAGTTTGTTGCCAGACCTGCTTTTACGGCATACTCCACTACTTTTTTGTTCAGAACAGGCAAAGCTCCGGGCATGCCTGTACAAACAGGGCAGCACCGGGTATTTGGTTCTCCACCGAACCTTGTTGCACAGTTACAGTATATTTTTGAATTCGTAGTAAGCTCGGCATGAACTTCCAAGCCGATAACAACTTCATATTCCATCAGTTTTTCCTTTAAGTCTTTCATTTCAAAAACCACCGGTATATTTTATAACAGATTTTAACTTATTACCACATTATAAATCAGGTATTAACTTAAGTATTTTTTTCAAAGGCATATGCAGCCCTTATTAATGTTCCCTCGTCAAAAGGTTTACCAATAAGCTGCAGCCCTACAGGAAGCCCGTTGCAGTCGGTTCCGTGTGGTATGGAAATGGCACAAAGGCCTGCGAGATTAGCCGACACAGTATATATATTACTCATGCACATTTGAATGGGATCGTCTTTTCTTCCTGTTTTAAATGCAGTCTTGGGGACAGTTGGAGTAATAATAACATCAATATCGTTGAAGGCTTTCTTAAAATCCTCAGAAATAAGGCGCCTCACTTTCAGCGCTTTTTTATAGTATGAATCATAACAATTCCGGCTTATAAAATATGCTCCAAGCATAATTGTTCTTTTAACTTCAAAACCAAACCCCTCGCTTCTTGTTTTTTTGTATAGTTCCTCTAAGCTTTCACAGTCTTCTGCCCTGTAACCATATCTGATACCGTCATAACGGGCAAGGTTTGAACTGGCTTCAGCTGATGCTATGATGTAATATGCAGGTATGGCATATTTGGTCATTGGAATGGAAATTTCCTCCACAACAGCACCCATGGATTCAAATACTGTTAAAGCTTCACATAATTTTTGTTTTATTTCTTTCTGAAGACCTTTTTCAATATATTCTTTTGGCAGTCCAATCTTCAATCCTTTTATGTTGTCTTTAAGGAAAGCGGTATAATCGGGGTGTTTAATATTCGCAGAAGTGGAATCCTTCGGATCATAACCTGCTATAGCATTTAAGACAATTGCACAGTCTTCAACAGTCCGGGTTATTGGACCTATTTGCTCCAATGACGATGCAAATGCAATAAGCCCATATCTTGAAATCAGACCATAAGTTGGTTTTAAACCTACAACCCCACAAAAGGATGAAGGCTGTCTGACAGAGCCACAAGCATCCGAACCAAGGGCAAAACAGGCCATATTAGCTGCGACTGCTGCCGCAGCCCCACCGCATGAACCGCCTGGAACCCTTTCAGGGTCCCACGGATTTTTTACAGGCCCGAAATATGAATTCTCATTTGAACTTCCTATCGAGAACTCGTCCATGTTAAGCTTGCCCAACAGTATAGCGCCGCTGTGTCGTAATTTTTCATTAACAGTTGAATCATACTGAGGTATAAAATTATGAAGCATTTTAGACGCACATGTAGTTAAAACACCACGTGTAATAATATTATCGCTAAGTGCCATTGGAATTCCGGCCAATGGAATATTTTCCCCGCAGTCAAGCTTTTCCTGCAGGATCGGGCCCATCCTTTCGCAATCTTCCCTGCAAACAGTTATATACGCACCAATGGTTTTATTCAGGTTTTCAATCTGTTTAAGATATGACCTAACAAGTTCAATAATACTAATCTCTTTGTTTTTTATTTTTTCTAAGGCCTCACTAATCGTTAAGCGGGTAAGATCCAAAACAAAACAACTCCATTCAGTTCTCATCCATAATCCGGGGCACCGCAAAATAACCATTTTCCTTCACTGGTGCATTCTTTAGCAATCCCTCGCGATCCAAGGAGTCAGTAGAATAATCACCGCGAAATATATTTGCTGTGTGAAAGATATGTTCCATCGGCTCTATATTTTCGGTATCCAGACAGGAGAGTTTATCCATTAAATATTGTGATACTTTCTTAATGTCCTTTATTAATTTTTGAACTTCACTATCTGAAAAACTTAGATTTACTAAATTCGCTATATGTTTAATATCTTGTTGGTTTTTCATGATACACTCCTAAGTTAAAATTGAAAACATTACCTTAAATATGCCAAGTTTATCATACTATGTTCATAAAAGGAGTTCAAGATAAGTAATATCCGGTAATTCTCCATTTTATTGCATGCAAGGGGAAATCCAGCATCCCACGTATTTATACAATCCACAATTATATTAATTATTGCTTGAAATGGAATATATATCTCAGAAATCCATTTATCAAATGCGGTTAATAATAAATATATTGCAGAAAATATTCCATGGTGCAGCATATAAAGATAGAATATGGAGCGATGACATGAATAAAAAAATTTTTCTAGTCTTTACTATTGTGATGGTTACTATATCAGGTATATGCATCTATGCAATTGTATCAAATGCAAATAAAAAGCTGCCTGAGTTACCGAAAATTCAGACCAAAATACCCGATAAAGATCCTGTTGAGCAAACCATAACGCCTAAGCCAACTTTAACTCCTAAAGATAATAATGATAAATCCCGGAATTCAGCAGAAAATACCCGGAAAGCCTTAACAAACAACCAGAAGTATTATACCGAAATTACGGGAGCAGGAGATAAGAACATTCTTTTAATTGGGAAGGACCCAACCTATTCCAATTACGATACTATGATTATTGTTTCTATCAGCGAAGAAAAAAATTTGGTTAAGCTAATAGATATACCAAGAGACATTTATATTGATTATTCAACTGATATATTAAAAGAACTTAAAGAAAGATCGCCTCACTTTTATAGCGAAAAAGGAAGCAGAAAGATAAATGCAGCTCACGCATTGGGCAGGAAACTGAATTACTCACCTGATAATGCCAGGTTTCCCGGAAAACCGGGCATTAACCTTCTGACTGATTTAATCAGGGAAATTTTTGCCGTAGAGATCGATGATTACATTGCAATTGAAACCGATGGTTTTCGCGAAATAGTTGATTTTTTCGGGGGTGTTGTTATTGACGTTCCGATATATATGCACTATGAGGATCCAACCCAGGATCTTTACATCCATCTGGAACCGGGGATTCAGCGTCTCGACGGTAAAAGCGCCGAAGGATTTGTAAGATTCAGGCAGGGGTATACCCGCGATGGTAAATATATTACCTGGTCCAGGACAGACAATACCTTTCTTTTCATAAAATCCTTTTTTGAGCAGCATGTTAATATAAAAAATCTAAATAAGATTGGTAAGGTTTACGAGATAGTAAAAAGTAACACCGAAACAAGTGTTCAAAATATTGGTCAGACCTACGAGTATGCAAAGCTTGCAAAAAAAATATTAGATGATGATTACAGTATAGAGCATATTAATATTAAGACATCAGGCAAAAAAACCTTCAATGGCGCTTTATATGAATTACTGAAGACAGAAGAATAAGGAATAAATCAAAAGCATTTTTGCGAGTTTCGACCTGCCCGAGCTGAATCCACAAGCTTTTAGTTAAGATAAAACAGGTGGATTAACTCCACCTGTTTTACTTTATTCTATGGGTTTATATTCATAGGTCACCTGGTCGCCCATGATGGTAATAAGGATATACTTTGCAACAGCTTTATTGTCGGCTGTAAGGTTTTCCACGTCAAACCCGCAGGTTGAAAGATATCTTACACCCCTGTCCTTAGTTACCATGTTCCTGTCGCCTTTATAGAAAACCCACACATTTTCAAACTTTGTTCCTGCGTATTCGGCAAGGATATCTTTAAATAGTTTCCCTTCCAGCTTATCACTGAAAGAGTCCGGGGTGTTTTCCAGGAATAAAAACACATTCTGCCCGTCAAAGGAGTCAAGCTGTTCCAACAGCCATTGCCACTGCCCTGTAGTTCCCGTTCTTAAGCTTTTCGCCCTCATATCAAGCTGTATGAACCTTGACCCCTGCATATCCATCGATCTAAACCCGCTACCTGTTGCAAGTACAGGTTTTTGAACCTTGGATGTAACCTGATGAGAACCGTTCCCTACAAATACGCCCATTTCTATATATTTATTAATCTTGTCGGCCAGGAAATCTGTAAGGTATTGCTCAACCTCATTAGCAGGTTCGCGGGATTCACCAAACACAGAGAACCTGTAATTGTTCTCTCCGATTGCATAAGTTACTGCCTGATTTTTTCTGTCGGCAGGAACGGTGTCTTCGGGTATATTGTTAAAGCTTACTGTTTTGCCTGTTTTAATATTAAACTGTAGATCATCAAGGTATATATGCCCTTTTTCATCTATCGGACTTGGGTTCACAACATACAGCCGTGTAACTCTGGCAGGCCTTTTTATGTGGGATATTTTCCCCTCAACGTACTTCCAGCCTGTCCAGGTAATTCCTTCTGAAAACATCACATAATTTACTTTTCCGTCAGCATCTATAATTTCAGCTCTTAGCCAGCTTTTGGTGTTCCTCTGGCTGTAAGCCCACAAACCGATTGTTTCTGCCCCTTCAGGTACGCTAATTCCATTGCCTGGCATCACTATATAGGCCGCCTGAGTATCGGGGGACTCTTTGAAAACATAATCCAGGCGGACGCTGGAGGTGCCTGAATTTGCATATTCGTTTGCAATAGTGGCCTCCGCCGGAACATATGACGGATATGATGTAAAACTGATGTTGTCTTCTTCAAAACTATGAACCACTATGGTTTCGGTGCCCTGTATATCGGTATTGCCGGTCATTTTGTCCTGCTCTACGGTAATAATGCTTAAATCGTCAATATATATTGCCCCTGCCTCTTCAATCGGGTTAACCTGTACCAGGTATATTCTTGTCAGCCTTCCGGGCAACGGCACACCGTTCAACGGTATCTCAACATACCGCCAGCCAACCCAGTCGAGTTTTGTTAGTTCTCCAAGTCTGTGCGTTCTGTTCTGGCTGTCCTGCACTTCTATTCTCAGCCAGTTTGAATTTTCATGGTCATTATAAACCCACAAACCAACCCTTATGGCATTCGACGGCAAGGATATGCCCTGCCCGTTCAAAACAGCATATACAGCTCTGTTGGTTTCAGCAGATTCAAACCGGTATGACAATTTACCCGATGAATTACCGCTGCGCTTTTGCTCTGTTGAAATCTGGTAGGAACCATTAACTGTTGAAGGATATGATAAAAATGTTGCGTTCTGCTTTTCAAAATTATCAACCAGCGTACTTACAGTTGGCAGAACGGTTACAGCACAGTTTGCATGTACATTGCCAACCCATGCTGAAATATAGCCATATCCGGAATTCGTTGCAACAAATGTATCGTTTGAAAAGAAGCCTATACCGCCCACAGTCTTCCAGTTAACATCCGAAGGATTAATGGAGGCAGTAAAACCTTCGGCGTCTTCACCCATGACTTTGAATGTCTTACGTTCCTTGTTTATAAGTTTTATTTCCTCATTGCTGAGGGTCAATTTAACCGGCCCGCTTAACACGTTAATATCCAGTTCAGCAGACACATCGCCCACTGTTGCTGTTACTTTTGCGATACCTGCAGATTCAGGCATGAATACATTTCCGGTAAAGCTGCCTTCCACGCCTTCCACGTGCCATGTAACCTCTTCAGGGTTTATCTGTATCGGATTAAAATATTCATCGTAGCCCTTTACAGTAAACTGTCTGGTTGTGTTAGCAAAAACGTTGGGTTCCTCCGCCTCTATATAAAGCCCTGCCAAAGGCGTAGGCGGTGCCAGGGAGAATACGCCTACCGCATTTGGTATTCTTCTTTGAACACCGTCGCTTGGCTTGTTTTGAACCCGTATATTACTGGTGCCTGGCTCTCTTGAAACTATGGTGGATGAACCCCCGCCATCCATCGCAAGGGCATTGTATGCTCCAATTTCAAGCATAAACTCTGCCAGTTCTGCCATCGTCATTCCTATACTATGGGACTGCCTTCCGTCAACAACCACCATGTAAATGGTCTTTCCGTCCTCACTTACTCCCACTGCAGTTCTGGGATGCCTTCCCGCCACTTCATGAGTAAATGTTTCGGGTATAACCCCGTCAACAACCACCATTCCTCCGCCGCTGACTGCCATTTTCATCCCAGCCCAGTCTGGGGTGGTTGTAATTTCAAATCTCACAGGGTCACCAATATTAAAGTTCTCCAAAATCTGAGGCGTGTTTTCTTTTCTAGTTATGACAACAAACCCGTCCAGTGGAATTTCAGCAGGTGGCATATCTATGCGGATTTCCTTAACCATTCCGTTTTCTACCACCATCTCTGTAATATCGGGATAATATCCATTCCGTGTACCCACTGAAGTGGTAGTCCATTTTCTGTCCAACACTGTAAAATCGGTGTATCCGTAATAGGGTTCATTGTACCTTGATATGCTTATGTACTCGCCGTTAGGAGCATAAATGCGAATATCAGCTTTCCAGTAATCTATAATACCGTTTCTTTCTTCATCAATGGCAAAGGTGGCCATATTGTCTCTGTCCAGATTAAAAGTCGCATCAGCAGTTTTAATGTTCTGAGATTGAACCATGGGTCCGATAAGGTTCTGCATGCCGGGCTGATCCGAACTTAAAAAGAAACTCCCGTTAATACCCGCTATTGCTCCCCATTCCTGCATATGATCGGTTGTTGTTAACGGTTTCTGAATTGTTTCGCTGTTTGTTAAAGCATCGATATGCACGTTCGAGTCGTTTAAATCTGCCTTAAGAACATAAATTTTCTGCCAGCCCAAATCGGTATACCTTGTTATGGTATCCTGTGTTACGCCTGAAGTAATGATTTTACTTTCTACAGTCTGGTAAATAACCGAATTTCCTGATGGTTTAGATTCCGAAGCATATGAACCCGAAATGATTCCCGAAAATAATAACACAGATGATAAGAACAATACTGCCGCTTTTTTTAATCTCATTCGCAAATCCTCCGTATAATTTTTTTATCATTTGTAAAATATGCACCTTTATAGACGAATAAAGCTTAATTATGTTCCAAAATAACGTGTTTCAAGGCTTATTTAATCGATCCAAAAAGTGCATATACTCTTATTGGTATTTTACCATGCACAAGTAAAAATAACCACTTTACTCTGTTTACTTTTCTATTAAGAAAATAACAACTTAAAGACAATTATATTACATTAAAAAGTAATGATTCCTTTACCTCCGGTTTTATGCAAGGACTTTTTTATGTAGTAATCAACACATAATTGAGGTACATTTATGTTATAGTTAAATTATCAATGTTTGCTGATGGTGATGCGGTATGTATGAATATCTGGATATTAATGGAGTTTCTGTCCGTTACCGGGAAGCCGGCAACGGGGACCCCCTTGTACTTGTTCATGGAATAGCTGGTTTTCTTGAGGAATGGGAGCCTGCAATGGAGAAACTCTGTAAAAATTACAGGGTAATTGCCTTGGATCTTCCAGGCCATGGTTTAAGCGACAAACCCGATATTCCATATACTTTAGATAATCTTACGAACTTTTTGGAAGCTTTTATTACCGAAAAGAAACTTGACAGAATCTATCTGGCAGGACATTCCCTTGGCGGTGCCGTTTGCCTTAATTTTGTCATAAAATACCCATTAAAGGTAAAAAAGCTGATTATTGTAAACAGTGCCTTTACAAAAATCCCCTTCTCATTCAGGTTTCTTTCCATGAGCTTTTTTCAAAGAATCAATATAAAGATACCGTACAGTATTGTTAAGATAACAACAAGTCAAAGTTTTTACAACAGGAACATGCAAACCGGGAACTGGCTTAACCGTGCATACAATTATATAAACAAGCCCGGAGCTTTAAGAACCATGTTTTCGATAGTTCACGAATGCATGACACTTAAAGGCCTTAATAAAGAGCTTTTGAATACATTTCAGCATGGTTTAAGCCAAACAGAAGTTCCGGTTTTGATAGTGTACGGCGATAAGGATCGGGTGCTTTCCTGCGAGAATTCAATACTGTTACATAAACTCATCAAAACCTCAATAATTTACAGGGTACAAAACTGTGGCCACGAGCTTCAGTATGAATGCTGCAATGAGTTTTGCAGCATTGCCGAGAAGTTCCTGGAAAACAGGATATAGTTTTCTACCTGTCGCCAAACAGTTTTTTACCTGCAAAAAGTATGTTCCCGTCTTCGGTGTCGTAGATTACGAATAAGAATGGTTTGTTGGCTATAAATTTTATCGGCTCGGAATATGAAGTTTTCATTACTTCACCCACTGTTACGGCAGCAGCCTCTGTTCCCTCCTCGTTCACGTCTAAAACAGCTTTGTGAAGAACCCTGTTAATAAACAGATTCTCTGATATACCGCTGAAATCGGCACGTTCTGAAAAAATTACTTCCATTCCAAGGGAAGCCAAGGAGTTGTTCAGTTCCTTAATACCATATTCTATTTTGAATTTTGGAAGCTGCAGGTTCACATTTCTGACCGGCCTTAAATTTTCAACAATCTCATCCCACTTTTTATGATCAAAGTTTTTGATAAATTCATTAATGTCTTTATTCGGAAGAATTACCATCATAGCAGCTTTCCCATTGCCATAGGTAAGGCTTGCCGCCCTGTATTCATCCGATTCAGACAAATCCGCATTGCCATTCTTTTGCATCATTTGTACCTTGTCTGTCTTTCGGTCATAGGAATAAAAATCGGTTTCAAAAGTGTTTTTCACCTTAAAGGCTTCTGTCCATTCACCGTTAAAATATATGGCGTTTATAAGATACATCATAACATCATCTGCAATTGGAGGGTCAATGATGGAAGGTATAAGATTATTGGTCTTTTTAGAAACCCAGTTATTTATAACATTGGCCGATTCGGGGTTTGCAAAGTCAAGGCTTTCCACGTCAGAGAAAAGATAGCTTTTGTTGATATCTATAAAGTTTTGCTTTATTTCAAACCCTTTTCTTGACCATATCGAGTTTGCAATTTCTATTTTCACCTTTTCATCCAAATTGTTTAACCGGCTGATTAAATACTTATATCCCTCATTCAGGTCATCAATCGATAACCCTTCATAGTGCATTGCTCTAGCCATAGCATCCCTTGTTGAGCCTTCAGCACCGTTATAAGCCATCATAAGCATGCCTGAGACCGAAAAGGGAGACATGAAAATTTCTTTGTCTGAATCCTCTTCATTAATTTTTTTAAAAAGGTCCCATGCAAATCTTTTGTTTGCATCGATCAGCCCGATGTCTTTTTCACCGGCTGCTCCGGATTCTTTTCTGTTAAGGCTGTTTTCAGGGGCTTCAGTTTCCGGTACGTCAGAATGGTCTTTGTCTTTTAAAATCGGTGAATGGGCAATAGAATGCGCACACGCTGAAAAAATTAATATAAAAATCAAAACTGGAATTAAAAAATAAATCCTCCTCACCTGAAACACTCTCCTTAAAAAATTTATTACCGGTGGTTTTAACTACTGTGCCAACTGTGAAAAAAAGAAGCATAGCCGCAACTATTAAGTTGTGAACTATGCTTTAGAAGTTAGTAGTTGCGGGTTAGCCAGTTATATTATTTAGACTTATAAGACCTGAAAAAGTTCCCGCAACATTTTATTTTATAATTTTATTCCCATAAAATTTAACCCATTATAACTATGCAATCACAAACCGTTCCTTCGGGCTTTACAGGGATTTTGTCGGTTTCATCGCCATCTACAATTATTTTTTTAACACCCTTGCATACCCCTTCAGGATTTTTCACTTCTATATTGTAAGTACAGCCCCTGAACTTCCTTCTTGCCTTAAAACCTTTCCATCCGGAAGGTATACACGGATCCACAGTTAAGCTTTCATACTCGGGCCTTATTCCCAATATATACTGGCTTACTGCAACCATATTCCAGGCAGCCGTACCAGTAAGCCATGAATTTCTGCCCGTTCCAAATTGGGGATGTTCCTTTCCGAGAACATTCTGACAATACACATATGGTTCAACTTCCAGTATCTCGGCATCATTATTGCGCCTTGCAGGAAGTATCTCTGTGTAGTACTGGTAGGCCCTGTTTCCGTTGCCCAAAATGCATTCTGCAATCATAACCCATGGATTTGTATGCAAGAAGATACCGCCATTTTCCTTTGTTCCGGGCGGAAATGTTGTTATTCCGCCTTTAGTCGGATCATATTCGGGGTATCCTGGGTACACCTTTACAATTCCATATTTTGTATTTAAGTGCTCATATACCGACTCCAGGCATTTCTTTGCGTATTCTTCAGGAGCCACAAGACTAAGTACAGACCATGACTGACTGTTGATAAATATCTTTCCGTACTCATTCTCCCTTGAGCCAAGCACCTTTCCTTCATCATCAAATGCCCTTATGTACCAATCCCCGTCCCAGCACGACTCATTTATGGCTTTTTTCATTTCTTCATACATGTTCCTGTATTTTAGTGCACTGTCTTCATCCTTTAAAAATTCAGATATCTGAATCATCTCAAGGACAGCTTTGCAAAACAGCATTGAAGTAAAAACACTTTCTGCAATCCCATTTCCAACATCCAGATTCAGGGTGTCGTTCCAGTCAGCCCTGCCGGCAAGAGCGAGGCCATGAGGCCCGCGATGATGATATGTGAAATCCAGTGCCCTGTCCAGGTGTTCCCAGACTGTACCTTCGGTTTTATTGTCATTGTATAAAACAATACTGTTTAAAAATTCAAAATTACCTGTTTCCTTTAAATACGAGTTAACTGCAAGAGGAAGCCAAAGATGATCATCGGAGTACCAGTCGAATTTCATTACAGGTGCATCACCAACACCTCCTTCGCCAGTCAATGGGAAAAACAGATGATAAATGCGTCCGTCGGTATACTGGCAATGTAATAATTTTTTAATAAGCTCACTTGCCTGGTAAGGTATCGAATGCATTACGCCAAGGGTATCCTGTGCGCTGTCCCGTGTTCCCATACCTCTTCCTATACCAAGCTGGTAAAGGGATACAAACCTTGACCAGTTGAAGGTTATTTTGCATTGATACTGATTCCAGGTATTCACAAACAGGTCCATCTCATCATCAGGAGTTTCAATATAAAGCTTATCCAGGTATTTGTCCCATGAATACTTTAACCTTTCAAGGGCTTCCTTTACGTAACTTACATTCAGGTACTTTTTTATCTCATCCCTTATTGCTTTTTTGTTTTCGGTAAAGCCTAGAATAAATATTATGTCCCGTTCTTCTCCGGCAGACAGATTCAGGTCAATACAGAAGGCTCCTACGCCATTCATTCTGTATGATATTGAATTGGAGCATCCGCCCATTTCAACGGCAACAGGATTTGCTTCACAGCGGTATCTGCCGATGAAGGATTCAAGATTTGTGTCAAAGCTGTTTATTTCCTCATTTGTGGCAAAAAAAGTACATTCTTCATTGAAGTGATGGGGATGCCAGGTTATAACTTTATCCTCATACCTTCCCTGATTTATCTGTTGAACCCAGTCAACATTCTGTTGATCTTTTACAGCATCCCAGAAACAGAATTCAGCATAGCTGAATACCTGAAGTTTTCTTTCTATTTGACCAAGGTTTTTGATATGTACAAGCCAGATTTCAAAATCTTTGTCGTCAGGCACAAAGTAGGTTACATCGGCTGCAATTTGTTTATATTCTCCCTCTAGAACAGTATAGCCCATTCCATGCCTGCACCTGTATGAATCAAGTTTTCTCTGTACCGGCTGGAAACCGGGATTCCAGTACTCACCAGTCACTCTGTCGCGGATATAGATGTACCTTCCTGGCCTGTCCATTGGGATATTATTGTACCTGTACCTTGTAATTCTTCTGTTTCGTGGATCGGTGTGAAAACTGTAGCCGCCTCCGGTGTTAGAAACAATGCCTCCGTATTTCCCGCTTCCTATGTAATTTATCCAGGGTGTTGGAGTATCAGGTCTTGTAATAACATATTCACGGGCCTTTTGATCAAAATAACCATACTGCATTACAATACCCCCAAACAAAATATGAATTTACAGGTTGTGCTAAACTCAACCTGGCCTTAATCAGGATATGATCCTGGCAGCAAGTTTATTTCTTGAAGGCAGCCGTTAATTTCAGCACAACATGTTTAATTCAGAGAATTAATATAAGGCATGCATTTTTTCAGGAAATACTGCATATTCTTTTTTTCTTCGGATATTACCCTGTCTGTTACTTTTCCGCGGCCTAACCTGTCACACATAGCAAGCAATGCAATTTCATGAACAGACACTTCCTTTACCATTGTTTCTATATCGGCAAAGGTTAAGTTTTTAATTACCATTAATACCTGCATATGCCATCGTACCATTTTTGAAACTTTATATATAAACTCATTATCACAATTAAAAGCACTTAGGAATTCAATAGATAATTTCTCACCTGCTTTATCATGGTCATAAGCTGTTATTTTTCCCCTTCTTACCTTAGTTGTCGAAGGCTTTCCAATATCATGCAACAAGCACGACCACATAAATACCATTTCATCGTCGCTTTTATCCCTTACCAGTGCACCGTTATCAATTACATTCAGAGTATGATTCCACACATTGCCTTCAGGGTGCCATTTAGGGTTCTGCTCTGTTTGCTTTAACTGGCTAAGCAGCGTAAAGGGATAATCTTTATTAAAAAAATCTTCATTATCAATTTCTCTGAAATATATCGAGGGTTCTTCATCAAATAGCAAATGGTCTGTAAATTTTTCAAAATAATTCATCACATTAGTTGGTCTCCATGCTGGCATAATATAAATTTTCAAAACCACAGAGCTTAGGTTAAGTTAATGATAAACATCCTGCAGCCTTATTAAATTATAACCCTTTATATTGTTCCTTATAATACTCAAATAATTCTTAAATTTTCTCAATATTCAAAAGCTTATGCTTATCTTTTTTCCCGAAAATACCATTATCCCTGTTTGAAGGTGGCACTTATACCTGTTCTGCCTTTACTGCTGTTAACACAAATATATTCTTTTTCCCTTTACCTATATCGGGCAGTTTTTCAATGTTAATATTACAAAATCCTGTATCTGAAAGCCATTGTTCAAGAGCAACAGGATTTATGCCCCTGTGGTAGTCATGCATACTTATTTGAAATTCTTCATCATTATGGGGCAAGAGATCAGCAATGAACAAAACACCTTTTGGTCTTAGCACACGGTAGAATTCCTGCACAATATCATCAGGAAATTTAATATGATGCAAAATCATAGATGCACAAACCATGTCAACCCTGCTGTCTCTAAGCGGAACTTCACTTTCTTCACATTCTACGGTCAGTATATTTGTAATGCCCTGTTGCTTTGCCTTTCTGTCCAACTCGTCCAGCATGGATACTGACATATCCATGGCAATAATTTTGCCTGTATGAGAGGCTATACCCCTGGAAATAAAACCGTCACCCGAACCATAATCCAAAACTGTCATATCTTTATTCAAAAGGCCGAAATCAATTAATTTGTTAATAATTGAGTGATCATAGATTCCAGAACTTATTTCCTCCCATTTATCAGCTATTTTCTCAAAAAACTGTCTGACCTCCTGCTCGCTGGATGAATACATTTTTGAACTTCCCTTTGCCAGCCAATCGATCAATGCCTGTTTTGAGAACCTCCATTCCCGGCCTATTTTTCTTGCAGGTACATCTTCCTCCCGTAAAAGTTTTATAAAGGTTTTTATACTTACACCAAACAATTCTGCTGCTTCTTCCATGTTAAGAATTTCTTTTTCCAACAAAACCGCACCTTTCATATATAAAACAGGTTCTGTGTCAACATACTGAAAGATTATCCCCTCTCCGAATGTCAGGTATTACGCAGGTTTCAGCTCATCCGGCAATAACTACCAACTGTTTATATAATTTTTCTGTTCTTCGGTAAGTTCATCTATATTGATGCCAAGACTTTGCAGTTTCATCATTGCAATTTTCCTGTCAATTTCGTCAGGTATTTCGAAAACTCCCGGTTTAAGCTCCGAATGGTTATTTAAAATGTATAGTGCAGCATAAGCCTGCACTGCAAAACTCATGTCCATAATTTCAGCAGGGTGGCCATCACCGCATGCCAGGTTAACAAGCCTTCCTTCTCCAAGGAGGTAGAGCTTTTTACCATTATCCATTTCATAGCATGCTATATTTTTGCGTGATTCATGTATATTACTGCTTAACTCCTCCAGTTCAGGGATGCAGATTTCAACGTTAAAATGCCCGGCATTACATAGCACTGCGCCATCTTTCATTTTCTGAAAATGTCTTTTTACAATCACTTTATTGCACCCTGTTACGGTAATAAAAATATCACCCAATTCAGCCGCCTCATCCATCGTCATAACCGAAAATCCATCCATAACAGCCTCAATAGCTTTAACAGGATCCACTTCTGTAACAATAACCTTTGCACCCAACCCCTTCGCTCTCATTGCGACACCCTTGCCGCACCAGCCATAACCCGCTACTACAACGGTTTTGCCTGCCACTACCAGGTTGGTTGTTCTGTTAATCCCGTCCCATACCGATTGACCTGTTCCATAGCGGTTGTCAAACAGGTGTTTACACATGGCATCATTAACTGCCATCATTGGAATTTGCAAGGTTCCTTCCTTTTCCATTGCCTTAAGGCGCAGTATGCCAGTGGTGGTTTCCTCGCATCCCCCGTATATTCCGGAAAGCAATTCTTTTTTCCTTGTATGAAGGGCATAAGTTAAGTCACCGCCGTCGTCAATGACTATATGTGGGCCGTGACTTAGTGTTTCATCAATAAAATGATCATATTCTTCAGGGGTAGCATCGTACCATGAATAAACGCTTATGCCGTCTTCTGCAAGAGCTGCTGCAACATCATCCTGTGTTGAAAGAGGATTGCTTCCGGTAACCGCCATTATGGCGCCACCTGCTGCAAGCACTTTCGAAAGATAGGCTGTTTTTGCTTCAAGGTGAATTGAAAGTGATATTTTTATCCCTTCAAAGGGGCGTGTTTTTTTAAATTCTTCTTCCATACTACTTAAAATAGGCATATTTCTTTTTGCCCATTCAATTTTCTGCCTGCCCGTTGGGGCTAAATTTATATCTCGAATAATACTTTTCATGTTTCTAATTCTCCATTATTATTAAATATTCTTTTACCTTTTGAGTAACTATTATATCATTTGAAGCCAGGTTCATTCAAGAAAATTTGCAGCTAAATTCAGTTAATGTCATTTTATTTTCAGTGAACCATCGTTTATAGTCGCCAGTTTAGCAGTTGAATAATACCAACAAGCAAGACAATCTATCGCCTTTTTAAAGAAAATACACATGATAGCCAAACGATGATGCCTCTACTACAAAAAACATGTGCTGACTATGGGCCGGGCAGAATTATTACTGTTGCAGATAAGGCTTTGAATAGTGGTGATAACGTTGTATTCCTAATGTCAAAAGGAGGCGGAATTATCTTTTCACAAAAAATACGAGGAGCTTCTCAAGACCTCCAATCATATGTTTTTGATCCAGAGGGCTATGCAGAAGAACGAGGAATTGTGCAGCAGGCTGACTTATGGAATGAAAAAGATGGCAATCAGGATAAACCTGTCTTTCGCATGAAATCCAGGATCTATCGGCAGGAATTGTGGGTAACATATTCAGACGATATTAAGCGTAGAATTCCCTTAGATGTTAAACAAATTGTTTGCTACAACGAGCTTTATGCCAGACGTCAAAAGCATAAGCGAGCAGAGCTTATTGCTAAAGCTCAAAAAATCATACAGAATCCTAAACTTTATGATAAAAAGAAGTAGGTGGGGCATTACGATATGTAAAGAACATTGAATACGATCCATAAACTGGTGAGTTTATAACTACTAAGCATGTCACATATTTAGATATGGAAAAGATTGTTGAAGACGAAAAGTATGATGGTTACTATGCGATTATAACCAGCGAATTAGATATGCCTGACCATGAAGTTGTCAAGGCTTATCACGGGCTTTGGGAGATTGAACATAGTTTTAGAATTACAAAAAGTGACCTTGAGCAGACCTGTTTTCGTTAGCTTGGAACATAAAATTGAAACTCACTTTCTTACATGTTTTATCGCTTTATTAATCCTTCGGCTTTTTAGATGGTAAGTATGCCCCCGAGCAATTAACTCAATGTCTAAGAAAATACCAGGTTTGTTTAGTTAAAGATAATGTATTATATCCACACCTAAACCCTCAATCCATTATTCTTTTAAGGATACGGGGATAATTGCTTATAAATAATTTCATGAATTTGAACTGCTCAGTATTCTCATATTTTATCGTATTTAAGCCGCATTCTCCAATTTCATATATTGTCGAATTCTGATAAGATAATATAATCGGGGAATGAGTCGCTATCAAAAACTGAGAGTTTTTTTGACCAGTTCGTGCATACGGGCAACGAATGTTAATTGCTTTGTACCGAAAGAGCAGCTTCCGGTTCATCTAAAATGTAAAACCCATTCCCTCTGAACCTGTTCAAGAAAAGTGAAAGGAATGATTCTCCATGTGACTGTTCATGAAGTGATTTTCCGCCATATGATTCGATTATTTTTTTGCCGTTGCTGGTATAGCATCCAATTCCTCAATGTTTGTTGCAACATTGAAAAAGCTTTCGGCTCTTAAAAAATACCCATCTTTAGGTCGATTTAAGGTTTTTTTGATTTGTATGCTTTTATAAAGGTCGGATGATGAAAAACGAGTTGAAAAATTAATATTAATTGAGCCGCCTTCCGCGTTAAATCCATATGCAATTGCAATCGCTTCAATTAATGTAGATTTTCCCGTTCCATTTTCTCCGACAATAAAAGTTACTTTGTCATCTAAAGCTAAAGATTTTAAATTTTTTAAAACATAAAGATTGTAAGGATATCGATTCAAATGGTTTGTTTTCGTATTGAATAATATTTCAGATACAAATCCGGGTTGATCTATCATAAGTATACTCCTCATGAGATTCTCAATAAGTTAGGACGTATGTATTGTTCTTCTCTACCGTGCACGCCACTATCTACAGATAAAATGAACTATCATAGGAGCATTGAATTTGTAATTTCCCCTTCGACTTGCTTTAAATATTTCTGAATGGCATTAGCTATAGATTCTTCAAATCTAGCTATTTCCCTAATAATCTCAGCAGAACTCTGCAAAATAATACCAGCTTCTTTCTTGTAACATGCTTCGAGTAACAAATAACTAACCTTATCCCAACTTATATTTGACTTTCAAACATATTTGCGAAATTTACCAATTCTTCCGCAGGATATTTATTATATAGATACCTTAATAATTTTGCAAAATTTAATTAATTCCATGTCCAGGACAGTACTTAACGCATTCTTTGCATTTCCCTGCACATCTGTACTGTTTATATCAATATTAACAAAAGCTCTTCATACAATTCATCAATATTAAAAAAGTTAATCTCATCAGGAAATTCATTTTTACTTGAACATACAGCCATCTTATATTCTTGATCTATATAATACTGTTTAAAGTAATAATTATCTGTTTCATTTGCAGAACAAACAGTTATATTATTCTTTACAATACGTATTGTAAAGGAGTTCAATGGTATTGATAACCCTTTTCCAACTGCTTTAATATAGCTTTCTTTCAATGTCCACAAATCATAGAAATAGGCTTCTCTCTCAGCTATGCATTTACTCATAAGGCTCTTAACTTCCTCTTTAGAAAAGAACCGCTCTGCAATGCTTATATCAATAGGTTTAACTTGCTCAATATCAATTCCTACCGGCATATTATCTATTGAGCAGACAACCCATTCGCCTGAGTGTGAAATATTAAATTCAGCATCGGTACTATTGACTAAAAATGGTTTGCCATACTCGTTTACACCAAATATTAGCTCTTTATTTCTAACCCCTAACCTTTTGCATAATAAGTATCTTACAAGAATGTCGCCAATTAGAGTCCTTTGAGCATCTTGATACCGATGAAATCTATTAATTCTCTTTTGCTTTTCCACTGAAATATAGGTAAGTAGCTTATCGTATTTACTTTTCTCCAAGGTACCGACCAAATTTACAGCAGCTACTGTAACATAACCAGTATTTTTTTTACTGGCAAAATCGGCATTAAACCTTTTTCTTATCACTTTATAATGGAAGTCCTGTTTATATTCCGGTTTAGTCATAAAAATAGCTTGTTTCGTAAACTCGTCCGCTTCTGTCATACCAGGCTCTCCTTAGCACAGTAATTAGGAAGCTGTTAACTAAGAATGAAAACACACATTATCTGAGTCGTCCATTGCTATCCAATTATACATTTTGTTATTGTTTCTATTATATTCCTGTCGCAAAATTCTATCTCTTTGTACTTTTTAAACAAAGACTTCATTATTGAATCATCTTTTTGAACCGTATACGCATACTTAATGATCTGATTTCTGTATAATAACGTTTTTCTTTCAATATCATGATACTCGCTAATAACGTCTTGACTGTTGTTTAGCATTTTATTTTCATTAAGATAGTATAATCTTTTTAACATTATATTTTTATGCTCCCACATAACATGAAAAGACAACCATCCAGTATGACTGATTACCCTATTCTCAATTATATATTCCAGTTCTTTATAAATTAACTTATAGCAATCTAATCCAAACAAATGGTTATTCATTGGATTATGCCAGTTGAATTGTTGCGTATACCAGTATTTTGTAGGCCTGCATTCCAAATAATCTATTATTGACTCCTTTACTCTTCTTAAATTAAAGAGGGCTTCTTCCGGATATTTTTTTAATGATAATAGCTCGATACTATTATTAAATCCCATGTAATAATTATCCTCTTCACTAAGGTTATTAACTGCTTCAAACAGTTCATTAAAAGTACAGGTTTCAAAACTATATTTTCCGTTTTGAAATGTATCTGCAATATAAAATATATATTTATCCAAATTATATCCATATATCAGCATATCATGTCTGCTGTCTTTCTCCGTCAGGTAAGCTTTAATATATTTACGGTTAATAATCAAATATATGTAGTAACCGTTATCAATAGCATTTATTAAAAAATAAATAAGCTTATCGTATTCCTGAGTATTTATTAACTTTTTATTTATTTTTTGCAAATATAATAAGGGACAATTTCTGTAGTGAAAGTCAAAATATGTAATTGGATGACTGCTAACTCTTGACGAAATTTGTATGAAACTATTAAGTAACCATACATTATATTCCTTTTGATTAGAAATAATCATAGCAGCATTGGCATCAACAGGGTATGTTGTAGTAATTGGGTAATTCGTAGGTAATCTTTTTTCACACACTTTTTATTAAACCTCTTTGTACAATTAATATCGTATTGAATAATGACAAACCACTGTTCAATCCAATTAACATAATGTTGAAATTATGTCGTGGATATTTACTCAGGTTCCTGACTTTGGGAAACCGCGTCATGTATCCTCGTTTGTTGATTTTCTGGCAGGTAGCACAAAAATACTTTCAAAAGTTTTATGCCAAAGTCCGTGAAAAATATGCCTGAGAGGGAGACTGATGAAAGTAAAATCTCTGTTAAACTCTTTTCTTTATACTTTTATTGTAAAACAATGTATTTAATGTAACTGGCAATCTCTCCTCCATGTACAACAGTTAACGAAAACCCAGCGGAACTTTGTTTATAATTTCGAGAGACACGCTTATACACCGTATATCGCCCATAATTTCCAATTCTATTTCTGCCCGTCTTTTGTGCCTGTCCACTTTCTTTACAATACTCTCCCGCCCTTTAAGTGGTCCGTCTGTTATATAAATTTTATTCCCTTCTGAAATCCCTTTCGATGATTCAATACACCGATCGTCATTGCATAAGATTAGTAACATCTGTTTTTCTGATTCCCTCATTGCAAATTCTGTATCTGAATATTTTAGTAAACTGAAAATCGAACGAGAATTGTATATTAAGGTTCTAACTTTTTTTATAAATTCCCGGTTACTTAATTCAGATTCCACAAATACATACCCGGGAAACAATGGTTTCAATTCCTTTTTCATTATACCTGCTTTTTTGAAAAAAATCTCCCGTAATGGCACAAATGGCATGAATAGATCTGAATCCAAACGTTCTTTCAACAACTGCTCAACCTTGAATTCCTGACCGGTGCGCACAAAAAGTACATACCAATACATTAATCTACCTCACAATTTACGCTTTGCTATTTACATAGCTTTGCTCATTCACTTACCTAATCTGATAAGCTACTGCAGCCTTTACTGTATGTTCCCAATCAGCTTTTAACGTGACCCACCAACGATTAAAAACCGATAAGCGCCTGTATATACTGCAGCTCCCTGGAGAATTCTCTTAATTGCATATGAATAATTGTCTTTTTTTGTGTTATTTAATTTAGTGAGGTACCAGCTGAAATATTCCGGTTTAGTCATAAAAACATCCGCTTTAATAGTATTTTCAGGTGTTTTTGTATGCTTAATTAACAACTGTATTTTCTTGACGGCAATACTATTGACTATATTATAAACTTTCTATAGATTATATGTCAATAAGTGTCTTTATTTCTTATTTATACAAATTTCGACAATATTCTATGGTCTTTGGTAACTTTTCAGGTTCTTCTATAATTATTAAACATTCGTTGAAGAATAATAAAACAGTCCAATAATTAAATCAAGAGGCTAAAGCTTGAGAAAGACGTTTTAGAACGGACGGTGGAAATGGTAAAGAAGCTCCGAATAGTTAAGGCAGGCCTTAAGCAATCAATGTCCCGAAAGGCTTGTTCTCAAGATAACGTCGCCTGCGAGGGGTTCTTCGGACTGATTAAGTAATAAAATGTTTTATAACAGGTCCTGGCAAGGAATCAGCATATAAGAGTTTATTAATATTCTTAATAAACACCTTGTCTGGTATAATCAGGAAAGGGTTGAATTATCGTTATGTACCATGAGCCCAATTGAGTATCGGCAGGGCCTTGAATTGGCTGCCTAATCTGCCCAGGAAAATGTCCACATGTCCCTTTGTCCATTTTTATTATGCAACAAACAACTTGACCTATACTACTCATTGCCAGTGCTTTCCGAATACCTATGCTTATAAATATTGCTGCAAAGCATCATATTCTTTGTTATCAATATAATCTAGCAAAGTAATTATCTTGTTTCTGTAAGTTTTGTTTTTTGCAATATTATATTTTATGATAATGTTCACCATGTTTTTAGTCAGCTGTTCTATTTCTTTAAGTTGATTCTCATTATTATTATTTTCATAAAATCCCTGTTCGCATAAATATCTGATTCGTAAAATCATCATTTTTTTATGGTCAAAAAGTAAATAAAAAGGCCTAATATCTATTTCAGATTGTCCATCCATTTTTTCGGTAACGTAATTTTTTAAAGTATTATATACCTCTCTGTTAAATACTATATTTTTACTGTTTTTATAGTTGTACTTATCCCAGTATTCGGGCATACTGTTATGCAAATATGCTTTAATTGAATTGGTAATGTTGTGAATACTAAATTCATAGTCGCAGCTCTTATTTATACTATATAAATATATTAATCCATTCAGGTAATCAAAGTTTGTTGTAGGGTTGTATGCTAAAAAGGCCATTTCAAAATTTGAAAAAGAAATAACTTCATAGTATATTTTCCGTACCTAAAAAAGTCAGCTACATGAAATATTTTTTTATCCAGATCATATCCATAAATTAGCATATCATGATGTGAATGTGTTTTTTTATAGTGCACACTTACTGGCACATAATAGTAATTCAGCATAGTATGAACATAATTATCGGAGTTTATACTATCAATAATAAAGTCTATTACCGATCCTTTTTTTATGACAGTGTCCCTCTTTATTTTTTGACTCAAAATCCATTTGCATGTATCTGAAGGTCTTAACTCGTACGGAAACGGGAAGTAGAAATCACCCCAGTTATGCTTATAATCCCTATTCATATAAAGTTGGATGTAGTTACTATATATCCAGCCTTTTGTATATTCGTAATATGTTAGAATTGACAACAAATGTGCATGTTGAGTGTATGTTGTTATCATTGGATAATTAACAGGCAAAATTTTTCTGGTTAGTAAGCCACTCTTAATATTCTTTTTCATAGATTTTCCTCCTCACATTGCGGAATCTATAAAGTCACTGCAATGCATTTTTAAGAAATAGAGAGAGATTCCGGCGCTAAAGTATTAGGTTGTCTAAGGTGGTATATTTATTTTATCATAAAAAATGGGTTTGTTGTCAAATAAAGTTTTCAAGAGGGCAAATTGCTGCCCATCTATTTTTATTATTATTGTTAAACATGGCTAAACCTAAGTGATATAATATTTATAAAGCTTTAAAAATCATGGTAAATGAAAGGTTTTGGTATGAAACTTCGAGAAGTGCTGGATATAGCCCTTGAGGCAGGTGAAATACTTTTGCGCAATGGCGCTGAAACGTACCGTGTTGAAGAAAGCATTACAAAAATATGCAATGCCTATGGGCACCCCTGTGAAGCCATTGTACTTCCGACAGGAATTTTTCTGACAGTATATTCCTCGGAGTATGAATCTGAAACATCGGTGCGGAGAATAAAGGTTCGAACACTGGATCTTACTAAAATTGACCGTGTCAATTCTTTTTCAAGAAAGATAACTTATAATACTATGTCTTATGAGGAGGCCAGGAAAGAATTGGAAGGTATTAAAGCCCTTAAATTTTACCCGGTACCAGTGCAGCTTATTTCATCAATGTCAGTTTCTTTCGCCTATGCCCTTATCTTTGGGGGTAAAATAACCGACGGAGTTATCGCATTTGCGATAGGCGCTTTATTGTATTTACTAAACCTTTATATGGCGAAATCCGGGTATTTTCCCTTCCTTATGTATTTTGTCATTGGCTTTTCCAGTGGGTTTATAAGCATGATTTCCGAGCTGTTAATACCTAATGGCAATGCCTATATTATAATAATATCATCCATAATTATGTTTCTTCCGGGAGTAGCAATGACTAATGGTATAAGAGATCTTCTTGCCAGCGATACCATCAGCGGACTAACGAGATTAGGAGAAGCCTTCTTAACGGTGCTTGCTCTTGGAATGGGCGTATGGCTTGCTATTTTAACAGTTCATTATATAATTTGAGCGGAGGTTTTTATGAGCCGAATAATACTTTCTTTCCTGGGTAGCTTATGCCCTGCAGTACTACTTAATACAGAAAGAAAAAATTTGATATGGGCGGGATTATCGGGTACTCTTGGTATGCTGATTAATGATCGGATTCTGGCCATGTTCCCCAACACGGCTCTGCTGGCTGTTTTTTTTGGTACAGCAACAGTAGCCGTATATAGCGAACTAATGGCCAGAGTCAGAAAAACACCCGCCACAATATTTTTAATACCGGGTATTATTCCTTTGGTTCCTGGAGTTGATGCATATCGTACCATTCAACTTATTGCCGAGAGAGATTACCCTACTGCTATGTCTTACGCTGTATCAGCTGTGGCAAAAGCCTGCCTGATAGCATTCGGTATTATGACAGTATCTGCTGTCTTCAGGAAAATAAACCGATCGAAAAAACATGTGTCAGGGCCATGACTTTACAATCTCCGATACAAGAGCTGCAAACTTCCCTTCAACTTTTTTCCCAGCTTCAATAACCTCTTCATGATTTAAAGTTTGCTCAAGAACTCCGGCTGCCATATTTGTTATACATGATATTCCCAAAACATTCATGCTCATATGTCTTGCTGCTATTGCTTCGGGTACTGTTGACATGCCTACGGCATCCGCACCGAAGTATTTAAGAGCTCTTATTTCTGACGGTGTTTCAAAGGAAGGGCCTTTCGTATAGGCATAAATACCCCTTCTTATGTCGCAGCGAAGACGTATTGCACATTCTGCAGCCATTTCTACAAGTTCCCTGTCATAGATTTGGGACATATCGGGGAAACGCGGACCCAGCTCATCTATATTTTCCCCTCTTAATGGATTCTCAGCAAAAAATCCGATATGATCCTTTATAAGCATTAAGTCTCCGGGCTTAAACTGTGTATTAACACCGCCTGCAGCATTTGTTAAAAGCAAATTGTTCACACCAAGCAACTTAAAAATACGAATTGGAAATACAACCTCTTCCATGTCCCATCCTTCGTAATAATGGAACCTGCCTTTCATAGCAACTATGTCTCTTCCACCCAGCTCACCGAAAATTAACCGTCCGTCGTGGCCTATGACAGTGGTCCTCGGAAAATTGGGTATTTCTTCATAAGGGATTTCAATAGTGTTAGACATATAATTTGCAAGATTTCCTAAACCTGAACCCAAAACGATAGCTATATAAGGTGTTTTGTGAATTTTTTGACGTATATAATCCGCAGCTTGTTTTAACTTATCAAAATAATTACCCATGGGAAGCCTCCTAAATATTTGATAACCTTAATTACACTAATGCCCATGAAAATATTATCCGAAACAATTTTGTTTGTCAACGATGCGGTAAAATTCTTACTTAACAGGATTGACTTCACAGTAACGGCTGGTGTATAATTATACAAAATTTATGTATTTTTAATCATAGTGGAGGATTATATGAGTGAAATCAGAATACCATTAGGGTTTAAAACTGCAGGGGTTGCCTGCGGAATAAAGAAAAACGACAAAAAGGATCTGGCACTGATTGTTTCTGATTCTCTGGCCGAAGCTGCCGGAGTGTTTACAAAAAATCAGGTCAAAGGTCATTCCCTTAAATGGACCATGGATAAAGTTAAAAACAATAAAATAAAGGCCGTTGTAATCAATAGTGGGAATGCTAATGCATGTATCGGTTCAAAAGGTGACAGGGACGCTGAACGGATTGCAGATATTACCTCAAAACATGCAGGCTGTGATAAATGCCAGGTACTGCTTGGTTCTACGGGCGTTATAGGCTTTCCCCTGCCAATGGAGAAGATAGAATCAGGGCTTTATGAAGCTTTCAGCCAATTAGGTTCAGGCAATTCAAAGGATGCCGCCTGTGCAATTATGACAACCGATACATTCCCAAAAGAGGTATCCATTGATATAAGTTTATCCGGAAAGAAAGTTACCCTTTACGGTATGGCGAAAGGTTCAGGGATGATCCATCCGAATATGGCAACTATGATAGGAGTATTACTTACAGACGCTTTCATTTCACAGGAAATGCTTCAAAATGCTCTTATAGCAGTAGTTAATAAATCCTTCAATCGTATCTCTGTCGATGGCGATACAAGCGTTTGCGATATGGTAATTATTTTGGCTAACGGCAAAGCAGCAAACAAAAAAATAACACAGGAAAACGAGGATTATGAAACTTTTGTCGCTGCTTTGGAGAAAATTTCAGTATCACTTTCCAGGATGCTGGCAAAAGACGGAGAGGGTGCGACAAAACTAATTGAAATTCATGTCAAAAATGCTCCCGATAACGATACTGCTCATAAAATATCTAGCTCAATTGCAAAATCTCCACTGGTGAAAACAGCTATGTTCGGGCATGATGCAAACTGGGGAAGGATACTTACCGCAGCAGGCTATTCAGGAGCTGTGTTTAATCAGGATATGATCGACATTTTCATAGGAGATCTGCTGGTATGTAAAAACGGTGTAGGTCTTAGCTTTGATGAAGATAAAGCTCTTGAGATTTTAAAGCAGGACGAGGTAAAAATTACAGTGGATTTGAAGATGGGGAATTCTGAAGATATAATGTGGACATGCGATTTTTCATATGATTATGTTAAAATCAACAGTGCGTACAGAACATAAATTTTCCGGGCTGAACTGCACAGCACTTGAAAATTGTTCGTCTGTCTCCGCATTGCACATTATCTGCGGTATTGAACAGCGTACCTGGGAATTCTGATGCCATTTATTTGTTGCTTATTTTTCGCCTTATTGATAAAATGGTAGAAGAGCAGGCATTTATCGCTCATCTTTGCAATTAACTGCAATGATTAGGAGGTAAATTTATGGCAATCCGTCAGTTTGTGAAGTTTTCTGTTGGAGATGAAGAATTTGGTGTAGAAATAAGTAAAGTCCGGGAGATTATTAAACTCCAGGAAATGCTTAAGGTACCCAATGCACCTCCTTACATAGAAGGGCTTGTGAATCTTCGTGGTAGTGTATTAACAATTTATAATTTAAGAAAACGCCTTGGCATGCGGGATAAGGAATTTGATGAGAATTGTAAAATAATCACTGTATACCATAACGATTTATTAGTTGGTTTTACTGTAGATATGGTAAACGAAATTGTCAGGGTAGATGAAGAGAATATTGATGATACTCCTCCATCAGTTCCCAATATAGACAAAAAGTTTCTGTCAAAGGTTGTAAAGCTTGACGATAGACTGATGTTTGTTTTAGATTTGACAAATGTACTGTCACCTGATGAAGAGACTGAGTTAAAAGAATTTATCAGCAAAAACGAATACACGGTTTTGTAGGTAATAAATATACTTTGAATACTTTTTACTACCAAACATGCATATACTTACACAGGCATATTTTTCGGGCACCTTGTTGGTCATACTAACAGGGGTTAACAGCCGGTAAGGAGTTTATATGTATGTTTTGGTAGTTACAAAGAAAAAAAGGAAAATTCTTTTCTTGCTAATGGGCGTTGTTTTAATTCTTATAGGCATGTTGCAATTTGTTCGTGTTTTAATGCCCGGTTCCGAAGTTTCTTTGGGACACCGGCTTTCATTAAAATTCCCGGTTTCTGTTGAAGTATCGGCCATTTATTCAACAGAGCCAGGGCAGCCTTACATTCAGGCAAGCTCCACTTTGGGTAAAAACTTAAAAACAGAAACAATAAAGAGGCATGGTCTTTCTGAAATTACTTTTCAATACCCCGAAACAATTAGAATGGGTGAAATTCAGAACCTTGGCCATGAAGTAACCGTCCATATTAATTTTAAGCATAGTAACAATAAAATGATAGGTTTCTTTCAGGTTTGGAATCTTAACCAATCCCTTGAAGAACTTCTTAATAACTCTAAAAAAATGTCCTCATTGACTTTCACGGAATTTAACGAGTCTAAACTAAAGATACAGGGAATGAATGCCATTCTATGGGAGTGTGTCTTTGTAACCAAAACACAGGATATTAAAGGAGTAGAGATTTTTATTGAAAACGGTTCTGAAATGTACAGATTCTCCATGTTCGTGCCAAAAAGTGATTATAAGCCTGTATATAAAAGAATCATAATGCGTATGGCAAAATCATTAAAAATAAGGGATATGATTGGTGCAATTTTATTATTAGACTATACTCCTTTAAACCAGGGTTCGGTGGTACATGGCTGTGCCAGTGCAACACAGTTTTTCCCTCTCTCTTTTGCTATATAAAGTGCTTCATCAGCGCTGTTTAATAGCTCGGTTTCGTTTTTTGCAAGTGTAGGGAAGGTAGAAACGCCCATACTAACCGATACCGCCCTGGCAACATTATTGTCCTTATCGCAAATAACAAGCTCGGATATTTTCCTGCGTAGCTCTTCTGCTTTTTCATAAGCCATTTCTTTTCCGGTGTACGGAAGGAGAATAACAAATTCCTCGCCTCCAAAACGCGCTACAACATCATCCTTTCGAACCGATTCCTTTACAGTCAATGCGATAGCCTGTAATATCATGTCACCAAACAGGTGGCCGTATGTATCATTATATGCTTTGAAATCATCAATATCAAAAAATATAATCGACACTTCATATCCCTGCTGTTTTGCACAGTTTAATTCTTCACGCAAACGATTCTGAAAGAAAACCCTGTTATAAACCTGGGTTAAACCGTCGGTGTTTGCGTACTCCTGAAGTTTCTCATATAATTTTGCGTTTTCAATGGCAATACTGATATGCTGGGTTATAACTTCAAGCAGCCTTACACTGTCCTCATCAAATGCATTTGGGATATTATGTTCAAGAAGTATAAGGCCATAGCCATTACTCTTAACCTGTAAAGGCACACAAATAAGCGATCTTACATTTCTGCCTTTGGTAAAAGGATACTTGTCCGGATCCACTGAATTATCAATTATAGTCATGCCTCTATCCAAACACTCTTTTAGAGCAGTCGAATTTATATTATCTGTAAGAAGTGCACGTTCCCTTGCATTGTTTATATTTGTAACCTGCACTTTAAGTCGGTTTCCTTCACTGTTGTAAAGTGCTATATTTGAAGTGGCAACTCCCATAACTCCTATAATAATATCATTCACAAACTGAAGCAGTTCATTCATATCAAAAATTGAACTAATAGACTGAGATATCTGCTGCAGCGTAAAAAACTCTGCCAGGCTTGCAGTTAACTTCTTGTTCATATCTTCGAGCTGAAAATTCACTTCCTTTAGCTTTTCAAACTGTTCATGTCTCTCATTTCTGGCCTGTTCAAGCTGTTCATATTCCCTCCTGAGCTCGGACAGCAGTTTTTGATTATCAAGTTCCCTCAGCGTATGTAAATCGTTATGCATGGCAAGGATTTTAAGTAACACAATAAATACAAGATAAAGAGTAATGATAAACAGTTCACGTGAAAAATTCAAATTTTTAATCAGAGTGGCTTCGGTACCTATAATATCAGGTATTAGCAACGTTGAAAGAAACTGAATTACCATTGCATAAAGCACATACAACATTGAAGCCCGAAAACCCTCTGTTATGCAAATACTCACAATTGGAACGAAAGCAATAAAACAAAAGAACATACCATACTTAAGTGTACTGAAGAGCAAAGAAATAAGAAAAATATCGATAAGTTTCAAAATTCTGTATAACTGTCTTGGTTTTAGATTGTTTCTTTTTATTTGGTATAGTTTTAATAAAGTGGTTGCAATTAAGGCTATGTATAGAACTACCTGTAGAACAATCTTGCTGTAATTGACCATAGTCTGCTTCGCAATATATTCTACATATGCATCAGACAGGACTAACGGAGGTATGATTACCACCAGAAAGACTGCAATAACTTTCTCGTAACTGCTGAATTCAACCGGCAAATTATAAGGTATCCGGTACTTCTTTTTAAACACTCGTATTTCTCCCGATACTAAAAATTAAAATCATTCACGCCAGAGCTGGCTGTTATATACTGTCAATCTTTCTGTGCCATTTACAGTTTGCAGGTTTTTTCTTTAATTTTACCATAAATGTTCAACAGTTTGCATATTTCTATTAAATAAAACTCTTTCCACATTATTATTTTAGCTTTTCTGCCCGTAAACGCAATATGGCTTTACAGAACACGCTTCACAATTAGGTTTTCTTGCATTACATACAGCACGTCCATGAAAAACCAACTGGTTGGAAAAGTTGCTCCACTTCTCTTTCGGAATTATTTTCATCAAATCAAATTCTATTTTTGTAGGATCCTGCTCCTTTGTTAAACCTAAGCGGTTTGATAAACGTTTAGCATGTGTGTCAACAACAATTCCAGGAACATTAAAAATATTGCCCAGAACCACATTTGCGGTTTTTCTTCCAACACCGGGCAAGGTTAACAGCTTTTCCATTGTATCGGGAACTTCACCATTATACTCTTCAACTATCCTTTTACAGCATTCTTTTATATTCTTTGCCTTGTTTCTGTAAAATCCGGTAGAGCGTATTTCCTGCTCCAGGGTCTTAAGATCGGCATTAGCAAAATCTTCAGCAGTTTTATATTTTTTGAAAAGCTCTTTTGTAACAATATTTACCCGTTCGTCGGTACATTGGGCTGCCAGCTGGGTAGCTATCAAAAGCTGTAATGGGGTCTCATATGTAAGGCTGCATCCCGCATCGGGATATAGCCGGTCCAGCTCTTCCATAATTTTTGTTATCACTTGTTTATTCCTCATAACACAGCCCTTATCATTTATAGTAATATTGTAATTATATTTACTATAATATGTTATCCCTTTAATGCCCTGTTGTAAACATGTAAATATTCCTTTGCTGAATTTTTCCATGAAAAATCTGCTCTCAGACCTCTTCTTACCATATCAAGCCATAATCCGGGGTCGTTCCTGTAAACATTAACAGCCCGGGCAAGTGCATCAATGAAAGCCTCGGAAGTATGTTCCCTAAAGCAAAACCCATTACCTTTTTCCGGGCTTTTATCAATATCAATAATGGTATCTTTTAACCCCCCTGTCTCACGCACCACTGGTATTGTTCCATACCGAAGGCTTATCATCTGCCCCAGCCCGCAAGGTTCAAACCTTGAAGGCATAAGAAAGATATCACTTCCCGAGTAAATTCTATGTGCAAGTACTTCATTGAACTCTATTTTCACCGAAACCTGACCGGGGAATTTTTGCATTAATCGCCTGAAAGCGTCCTCCAGATGCGGATCTCCAACACCAAGCAAAATAAATTGCATCCCCATCGCCATCATATCCTCAAATGCTTCAATAACAAGGTCTAAACCTTTTTGTGAGACAAGGCGATGCACCACACCAACTACCGGAACATCTTTCACCGGCAACCCCAGCTCTGCCTGGAGTTCATTTTTATTCCTTATTTTACCGCTTAAATCCCTTTCATCGTAAGCATAATATAGAAAAGCATCATCTGCCGGATTAAACTCGCCATAATTTATGCCATTAAGTATTCCGTATAAATCATTCTGTCTGTTTAACAGAACGCCTTCAAGCCCTTCCCCATATTCCGGGGTCAGAATTTCTCTGGAATAAGTTCTGCTTACAGTATTAATTTTATCAGCATAAAGAATCCCGGCCTTTAAAAAATTCAGCTTACCATAAAACTCTACCCCTTCGGGCACAAACAATTCATCGTCAAGTCCAAGTAAATCCAATATATTCTTTTCAAAATGGCCCTGGTATTCAAGATTATGAATTGTTAATACTGTTTTTATTTCCTGATAAAAAGGATCTGTTTTTTTATACTTTTTTTCAAGCAGCAATGCAATTAGTCCTGCATGCCAGTCATTCATGTGAATCAGATCGGGCTTAAAACCTATTGCCTTACATAGATCCAGGGACGCTTTACATAGAAAGGCAAATCTTTCACCATCATCATGGTGCATATAAATACCGTTTCTGTAATAATAGTGGTAGTTATTAATTGTGTAGGTAGTTGCCGTAGCACCCTTTATTTGCTTTAAAATGCATGTTTTCTGATGATTACCTATTTTAACAGGGAAGTCGGCAATATACACCTGTTCTGCATCAATTTCCTTGTATCCGGGTAAGACAACACGTACGTCCACACCCATACCAGAAAGAATTTCAGGAAGTGACCCTGCTACGTCAGCAAGGCCTCCTGTTTTCGCGTAAGGCGCCACCTCTGCAGATACAAACAAAATCCTTAAGTCTTTTTTCATACATTCCTCCTGAAGAAGACACAATAATTTTTTAAAAAAAACAACCTCTTTAGAGGTTGTCTGTTTTTTTATTTTTCTATACAATCTTTTAAAGAAAGATTTATTCTGCCTTGCTTATCTATTTCTATAACCTTCACCGGTATTTCATCGCCGACCTTAACCACATCCTCAACTTTGTTTACACGCTTATGAGCCAGTTTTGAAATGTGTACCATTCCTTCTTTTCCGGGAAGGAATTCAACAAAGGCACCGAAATTCATAATACGTGTAACTTTCCCCGTAAATTGCTGGCCTATCTGTACATCCCCTGCAATACCTTCTATTATTGAAATTGCGCTCCTTCCTGCATCTTCATCAGGCGAAGCAACAAACACTTTTCCGTCATCTTCGATATCTATTTTTACGCCGGTATCAGCAATAATACGCTGAATTACTTTACCGCCAGGACCAATTACATCCCGGATTTTATCAATATCAATGGAAGTGGTAAATACTTTTGGAGCATAGGGAGATAACTGGGGTCTTGGCTCACTTATTGCTTTTAATATCACGTCATTCAATATTGTAAGTCTGCCCTGGCGTGTTATTTCAAAAGCCTGTTTTATCATTTCATAAGAAAGCCCTTCAACTTTTATATCTACCTGAATGGCAGTAATACCATTCTTCGTTCCTGCAACTTTAAAGTCCATATCCCCAAAGAAATCTTCAATTCCCTGAATATCAATAAATGTAATGAATTTATCAGGGTTTTCTTCATCAACAACAAGCCCTGCAGAAATCCCGGCCACAGGTTCCTTGATTGGCACCCCTGCATCCATGAGTGCGAGTGTACTGCCACATACACTTCCCTGCGAAGTTGAGCCGTTTGACATTAAAACTTCGGACACGAGACGGATTGCATATGGAAATTCGGATTCAGGTGGTATAACGGGTTCAAGGGCACGCTCTGCAAGAGCACCATGACCAATTTCTCTTCTCCCGGGGCCACGAGTCGGCTTTGCTTCACCTACGCTGAAGGCAGGGAAATTATAGTGGTGCATATACCGCTTTGTTTCTTCATCATCAACGCCATCCAGCATTTGTACATCCCCAAGAGGACCAAGGGTAACACTTGTAAGAACCTGAGTCTGGCCCCTCTGAAACAGACCCGAACCATGTGTTCTTGGTAATACACCAACTTCTGCGTGAAGAGGCCTTATATCCATTAAACCTCTTCCATCCACACGTTTTCCTTCATGGAGTAATTTATCACGTACAATCTTTTTCTGAAGTTTATAAAAAGCTTCGGAAATCTGTGTAGTTTGTTCCGGGTATTTTAGATCAAGAGTTTCATGAACCTTTTTGGAAATTTCACCTACATTCTTTTCTCGTTCACCTTTATCAGCATTCATCATTGCTGCGGTTAATTCTTCACTGCAAAGGTTTAACACTTCATCAAAAATTTCCTGAGGCACTTCGGCTGATGTATAAGTGAACTTCTCCTTACCCACTTCTTTAACAATATCATCTATAAAATCAATAATGCGTTTTATTTCTTCATGGCCTTTTTTAATGGCTTCCATCATTGTTTCTTCAGGAACTTCGTTTGCTCCTGCTTCTATCATCACAATCTTTTCCCTGTCTGCAGAAAGAGTTACATACATTTGACTTCTTTTCCGCTGGTCCTGGTCAGGATTAATTACCACTTCTCCGTCCACAAGGCCAAGAATTACTCCGGCTATAGGCCCGTTAAAAGGAATGTCTGAGACACACAGGGAAACGACTGTTCCTATAATTGCTGCAAATTCGGGAGAATTATCCTGTTCAACAGATAAAACCATATTCACTACCGAAACATCGTTTCTCAGATCTTTTGGAAACCTTGGGCGTATTTGACGATCTATTACTCGCGCGGTGAGAATTGCACTATCAGACGGCTTCCCTTCTCTTTTTATAAACCCGCCGGGTATTTTCCCAACAGAATACAGTTTTTCCTCATAATCAACACTAAGTGGGAAAAAGTCTATACCTTCCCTTGGTTCTGAAGAGGCTGTAGCAGTAGATAAAACTACAGTATCCCCATACCTTACAAGTGCTGCGCCGTTTGCCAACTGAGCAAGCTGGCCTACCTCCACAGTCAGCGTTCTACCCGCCACATCAATTGAAAACTCTTTTTTCATAGTTCCTATCAACATCCTTTCCTAATGCTGTGAACGGGGTGAAAAGGTCAGGGAGGAAAGCTCCGAAACCGGAACCCTCTTCTCTGAACTTCTGCACCACCTGTTCACAACATCATTTATTGTTAGTATTATATTATGTTATATTTTTAATCACAAATAGAGTTCCTGCCACGAAGTGGCAAGATTCATCTATCATTATTACACCTAAAGCAAATTTTTATAACATTCACTATACTGCATAAACATTAAAAAAAGCGGAATCTCTCCGCTTTTTACTTTCTTAACTCTAACTTGCTGATAATATCACGATATCTGTTGATATCTTTCTTCATCAGATAATTCAACAGCCCTCTTCTTTGACCAACCATTTTCAACAACCCTCTTCTTGAATGGTGATCCTTTTTATGGGTTTTTAAATGTTCGGTAAGATTTGCGATACGGTAGGTCAAAAGAGCAATCTGAACTTCAGGTGAACCTGTGTCAGTTTCATGGATCTTGTACTTTTCAATTATTTGCTGTTTTGTTAAATTATCCATAATTCCAACTCCTTTCTTATTAACGCCGTCAGCCCAGTTTTCGGCCGGAGTCCTCCGATAACCGCGCTGATGGTTTCTGAAATACCAAATTAGTTTATCATAAAATTTGTAAACTGTAAAGATAGTTTTTCACATTTCACGATTTGGGCTTCTAGAGAAGTCAAACATATGTGACACGACCTCTGAAAAGATATTGGTTTTCCTCACTGTTCTAAAAACAATACATATAATAAATTGAAAAAATATAGTGGTGATTTAATGTTTACTGAAAGAGAACCGGTTACAAGCAGCATTTCTCAGGAGATATCTGATATTGACCTTGATGGCTTCCCGGGGAACGAGCGGGTAATCATAGAAAGAATCACAGATATCACCAATACAACTTATACAACATTTATAATACAGCGTTTTTGCCCTGTTTCAGGAAACTGGTATACCCAATACATCTGGACCATTGAAGGCCTTGTTTATACAGAAATCGAAAATGAAAATTGGAATATACTTAATGCCCCCGTGGTGATTTTAAAGGTATTTGCCCGAACCGGCAGTTTTTTAACTTATCGTGTTGTTGGCTATCATTTTGGAGCTCTTACTAATCTGGTAGCAAGAGATTCAATATTTCAGGGTAACGTTTTTTTCGATGATTTCAATATCATCGAAAAAATCGGCAATCAGTATCGTATCTGGCAGATTTCTCACGATGAATTACATTTGTCTCCATACCGGGTACCAATTATCTCAGATGCGTATGTTTTTGAGTATTTCATCACCGGAGACAGTCAAATTTTGATGGAAATAACAGAACTTACTCTGCCGGTTGGAGGAATACTGCAATTTATTCGCAGGGATTTTAATCCAATCCCCGAAAGGCTGCTGTTTTCAACAGAAGAACCTGAAGCGGTACGGATTATTCAAAACCGATCTGCATATCAATTTAGAAGGCCAATGAACATTACCTTTTCAATCATTCCAGAAGCATACAACCTGGAAAACGCAGCAAACATATATGTAAAAATAACATAAACTATCAGTTCCCGGTACGGCTTGATACAGGCACTGCTTTCATAATAAGTTCATTGTCATACACACCTTCTATAGTATGGTAAGGAGGAACAACAAGAAATTCGTCTTCATTCCACCGACCGTTCACGAGCATCTCTATAAGCCTTGTGTTGCCCTTGATACTCTCAAACTTACGACCTTCTTTCATTGCTTCATTTTCTATCTGTTTCTTCAAGTCAAACTTCTCATAAGGCGGTGTTTCTATGTAAACAACCTGCTTATCACTATCATCCTTCGGTGCTAAGGTTTCAATAATATAACGGGCATTTTCCTCGCCATATTTATCAGCTAATTCCTGAAAACTCATGTTTATACCAAGAAAATGATGCGTTTCACTGTTTCTCATATAATTATCTCCATCCTGCATATATCCCCCTGAAGTCCACCTGCAGCTGGGCCTGTGACCGAAATGCCTGATGTAAGACTGTTTGGAACCAAGAAAAATTGTACAACAGTCATGGGCTCTGGGTATAACAACAGGGATCGTACCGGTTTTAAGCCCTACAACAGCATTTCCACATAGCCCGTATCCAAGTAGAATATGACTGAATATATCAGGGTCGGTATTGTCAATTTCCTTCTGTATTAGCTCTCTTAAATAGTTGGGATACTCATGGGACATTTTCATTGTGAAAACCACAAAAACATTATTTCTGCTCTTAAGAAGTGCTTCGTACATTTCGCGGCAAAAAACATCACAGCATATAAGTTTGTATCTCATATTAACCTTCCTTAGGAAACTGCTGATCTGTTATAAGTTTCAGCACTATTTGTTCTATTAATCCACTTACTTTATCAGTTCTTCAAGCAAACATATTGTATTCCTTTTTTAGAAAAATAGCAATGTTTTTCTACCAGGGCTAACACTGAAGATAAACTTAAAGGCAGGAATTATAATATGCTTAACTTATTCGACCTTTTAGACAATTCCAAAAAATATCTATTCACTTGCTGAAAAAATTACCTGCCTGGGTTCCAGCTGATCTTCGGTTGTTCCGATACCAAGCTGGCCATAATCATTCCTTCCCCATGCCCATACTGTACCGTCTTCTTTTAATACCATTGAAAAATACTCTCCGCCGTTTGCAGCTATCACTCTGTTAAGACCTTCAATTATCAGGGGTTCGTAAATGTTCTTCCAGAGTTCTGCTGCCAAGCTCTCCATGCTTGTTAATCCCCCACGAATATACCGTTCCGTCTTTTTTTACAGCCAAAAAGTGGGCATTACCCGCATGAACTGACATAACATCTTTGCTGCTGAATATCACTTCCGATCCATCACTTTTTCCCCATCTGGTTACATTCCCGTCATAATGAAGGCCAATTATTCCACTCCCAGTTCCGCAGACGCTCTTAACATTATGAATATTCCGGGCTTTTTCCGGATACCTGCAGTAAGGCTGCAGACTTCCGATATTAATAATATCAATATCATTCCTTCCCCACACCCAAACCTCTCCGTTCTTATCAACTGCAAGATAGTATCCGTTACCGACGGCTACAGATACTATATCTTTCACTTCTTTCACTTTCTTCGGAATGTCATGGATTTCCTCGTGAGAATTCCAGCCCCAGTCATATACGGTTCCGTCACTTTTTAAAGCTATATTATCATAACTGTTTGAATCAATTTCAATTATATCGGTAAGTTCCTTAATCGCCACCGGTAAAGTGTTTTCTCCGTAGTCTCTTCCTATAAAACCTTTATCACCAAAACTATATACCAGACCATCTTCACACAGTACGAAGGTACTTCTGAAGCCACACACAACAGATTTTGCATTAGTTATACCCGGAACGGGCTTTGGTACGCTTCTGTCTGTCGTGGTTCCATCCCCCAGCTGACCGTACTGGTTTCCTCCCCAGGTATACAGAACCCCTTTATTGTCAATTGCTGCCGCATGGGTTTCACCCGCTGATATTGCAACAATAATTATTTCCTCTTCATCAGAAATAGGGGCAGGAGTTACAGTAAAAGCGGGAGTTGGCTCAGGTGTTGGTGTTATTTTATCTTCTTCTGTCATCTGTGGCACTGCATGCTCTTTTGCCGGACTTGTTTCTGAGCCGGTAATTAAGGTTTTGTTTGGTTCAGTATTATCTTTATTATTCAAAACTGTTTCTGAATCTTGTTCCTGTGATTTGGCAGAATCTATCCGAAAGTTTAAATCTTCTCCATTTGCATTTGAGCTGTTAACCCCGCATCCGGTCAAATATATCAAAATTAAAGCAACTGAAAAATACAGAAGCATTTTTTTCTTCATCCTGGTTACCCCCTTACAGGTAAACTTTGTATGAACTGCAGGGATAAAGATTACCTTACCCCTGCATTATTTTAATTTTACTGCAAATTTAAAAGTATGTTCCACGTTTTTTCATCAGCTATACCTGTTACATCAATATCATACCCTTTTTCCCTGTAATCCCTCTTGAATTCCAGTAATGCCTTTTCTCGACAAATTTTTCTATAGCACGGTTAAGCAATGCTGTTATATTCTCGTCATATCTGTCGGAATAAATTATCAAACCTGCATATATACCAAGCTTTTGTTTAATAGCAAACAGTTTATCTGATTCATTCCAGTTCCACGAAATAGAATACTGGTTTTCCATTTCGGATTTGAATTCATCTAATAAACTACTTATCTTATCTGTTATTTTAATACTGCAATTTTGGTTTAACCCGGAAAATTCACTTCTTTCAATATTTTTTAAATCGTTTATAAAATCCTTCAGTAATGAATCAATTTTTTTTAATTCCTGTTCATTCTCCAAATCCAGTATTTTTTCAAAATATGTACTTATAATGGCATTTTCAGCTTCACTGTATACAAATTCGGATACAGAAACCAAATTATTGAATGCTTCCTGATACAGACTTAAACCTTCAAAATCATAAGAATAACCACTGTGTTCTCTTATACTGTAATCGTAGGCAAAAGAATTAATCGGTAACAAAGTTGAAATAATAGTAAATATAAGTATAATGGTTAGTCTTAATTTTAATTTTTGCATAAAAATCAACTCCATTTCTATTTTGTTATTATTAAGCTTTATTATGGTTTCTCTTTAAATGCATAAAATACGGAGTAATTAGGAGTGTCTGGTAGATAACAATTAAGTACAATTAAATGTAAGTTTGCAAATATTACCACATTAAGTATTTGTTGATATTGTATAGTAATATGTTTCATGTTTCAACAGAATTTCTTCAAGATGTATATTTATGTCAACGTATTTATATAATTCTTCAAATAGTATATGTTACCTGATATAAGACATTAATATTATGTGCATCCAGTTACAACACAATCCAGCTTTACTCATATTTAAAAATTTAAAATAAAAGAATATTAAAGACATGTAAAAAACTGAAGACAAAAAGTACGGTGGCTACTACGCGAATATCCAGATATGCCTGTTCATGAGGTTGTTAAGGCTTACCAAGGCCTGTTTATGTTAGTCTGGAAGTCGCTGGGATGTTATATTCTTTCTACTGAAAAGACGCAATATTTTCATTAAAAAAGTAATTATTGACATGGGTAAAATGAAATGCATATGTTATAATTTTTTTGTATTAATAACAATGAAAAAAGGTGGTTTAATTGCCTAAGATCTCAGTCCATACAGGGAATGAAAATAAAATTTTCCATGTGCCCGAAGGTATTAGCCTTTCGGATGCACTTAAAAGACAGGGCTTTTTATTAGAAACCCCATGTAATGGTAAAGGCATTTGCGGTAAATGCCGTGTGTTAATACATAATTCTGTTCCATATACATCCGAAGAAAAAACGCACCTGTCACCGTCAGACATTAATAAAGGTGTTCACCTGTCATGTATGGTAAAGGTTTATGATAATTTGGAGATTTCTTTGAATACCGATCAAAGGAATAGTTCAATTGTAACCGATGCAAATATTTCCGAAACTATTGGCAGGCCCGTAGTAAGAAAAACTTTTGTTAATCTGCCCCGCCCTTCTATCAGCGATCAAAGATCTGATGATGTACGCTTTATTTCATCTTTTAATGAAAATAATCTGTACAGCGGTTTTCAGAGTTTTTCCCTTTCCTTTCTCAGGGAACTTCCCGATATCCTAAGAGAAAAGGATTTTGATATAACCATAATAGATATTTCAGGAAGTGTAACCGGTGTTGAAAGCGGTAACACTGTTTCTAAAAATTTCGGAGTTGCAGTTGATATTGGAACCACAACCCTTGCTGCATATCTGTATGATTTAAACACAGGAAAACAAATGGCTGTATCATCCAAATTAAACCCGCAAAAAAAGTATGGTGCCGACGTTATATCCAGGATAGAATATTCTTCAAAAGGCAAGGAAAATCAAGCTGAAATGGCCTTAATTATACGAAATGCGCTTAATGATCTGATACAACAATTAGTAACTGCAGCAGGGATACATCATACAGATATTTACGCGGTAACGCTGTCGGGGAATACCACAATGCTGCATCTTTTGCTTGAACTTCCCTCGGCTAATATTGCCTCTGCTCCTTTTATTCCCGTACTGCTATCAGGACTTACTTTAAAACCCTGCGACCTTGAACTTAACATAAACCCTAAAGGAAGGTTGTTTGTACTGCCCTCGGTTTCTGCATATATAGGCTCAGATACAACAGCAGCGGTGCTCTCCACTGGAATGCACAAAAATACCGAAATTTCTCTCCTTATTGATATTGGTACTAACGGGGAAATTGTTATTGGCAACAATTCTTTCTTATATGCATGTTCAACTGCAGCAGGTCCGGCTTTTGAAGGTGCCAATATATCGTGTGGCATTGGCAGTGTTGATGGCGCAATAAGCGCTGTTTCAATTGCTGATAATGGTACATTGAAAATTGATACAATTGGGGGATATAAACCTATAGGAATATGTGGTTCAGGCTTAATTGATGCAGTCGCATGTATGCTGAAAATTGGTGTAATGGATGAGACCGGCCGCATTCTGGATGATGAAGAGTTGCCTGATAATGCAAAGATATACAGCAACAGACTGATTAAGATAAACAATCAGAAGGCCTTTTTACTGGTTCGGGCAAGTAACACGATCCACGGTGAAAATATATACATATCTCAAAAAGACATCCGTGAACTACAGAATGCAAAAGCTGCAATTGCTGCAGGTATTAACATACTTATCGATGAAATCCGCTCGGATGTCGATGATATTAAAAATGTATATCTTTCAGGAGGTTTTGGAAGTTTTATTAATATCGACAGTGCAATAACCATAGGTCTTTTGCCAAAAGATTTATCGGGAAGAACAAAACCGGTTGGGAATGCTGCCGGTGCAGGAGCAATTTACACGCTGCTTTCAGCAGAGAATCTTTCAGATATATGTGCAATTGCAAAGCAAATAAAATACCTGGAATTATCAGCAAGATTAGATTTCACCTATCAATACACAGAAAATATGTTTTTTGGTTCCGACATATAAAGTATTAGGAATTACAAAAAAACATAAATTTTTTCAATACCCAACCCTGCATCATGTGTATGATCTTAAGTATAAGCTTAAATTCTAAACATCTTCATATAAGGGGATAAATTATGAGAAACGACCTGGGCTTTGATTACGACAAGGCCGTTGAAGCAGTGCAGCATTACAGTAATGTTATTAAATTACCTGTATTTTTAATAGACGACAGCGGAAAAGTTATTTATTCTTCACTTGCTGGAAAAATGTTTTGCGGGTTTTGTACCGAGTTTTCAGCTGACGGCAAGACAAAGGAATTGTCTGAAAATAAGAAGAGCCCAAAATTTGACTGCAGAAGCGTGCATCTATACGGAAGTTATCAGGCCGAAAGGTTTGGAGGAAAATATGTTTTCTTTTGCCCTTTAGGGATGGTACATTGGGCTTCGCCAATTACAATTGAGGGTATGATGAAAGGTGCCATATTGGGAGGGCCTGTTCACATGATTGAGCCTGAAGAATTCCTGATAGCCGATATTTTCAAAAAGTACTTCGATAACGAAGAATTATCAAAGGCAATCAGTTTTTCAAAATCAATTCCCGTAACAGGTACCGAGCTTGTCAACAGCATGTCCGAGCTGCTTAGAATGGTAACATTCTATCTGTCGGATTCTTCAAGACACCAGTACGATGTTGACCAGGAAGTGCAGAAGCAGGCAGCCGATATATCAGAGCACATACAAAAGCTGAAAAAAATCTCAAGCAGCGGTGAAAATATATCCCCCTATCCTATTAAAAAGGAAGGGGAATTGTTAAGCGCAATTTCAATGGGAAACAAACCTATGTCTCAGAAGCTTTTAAATGAAATACTCGGACATATTTTCTTTACATCAGGAAATGATTTTGAATTAATCCGCGCTCGTGTGCTTGAACTTGTTGTGTTATTGTCCCGGGCAGCTCTGAAAGGCGGAGCTGAGATTGAGCAAATATTCGGTTTAAACTACCAGTACCTTAATCAGATTTATGGTTTTTGTGACCTGGAAGAACTTACAATGTGGCTTTCCAGAATTATGGAGCGTTTTACCGATCATGTGTTCAATCTGGCTAATGTAAAAAATAAAGACGTAATATTTAAATCCATTGACTTTATCAGTAAAAACTACATGAAAAAAATAACCCTTGAAGATGTAGCTGCTTATGTTTATTTAAGTCCTTCATACTTCAGCAAAATTTTTAAGGAAGAAATGGATGTGAACTTTAACGCTTATCTGAATTATGTGCGTATTGAAATGAGCAAGAAGCTTTTGTTGGATCCATCCATTTCGATGGTGGAAGTTTCAAATCTGGTTGGATTTGAAGATCAAAGTTATTTTTCCAAAGTGTTTAAGAAAATGACCGGAATAAGCCCGAAAAAGTACCGGGAAAACAGGGGTAATGTTTAATGGAATATCATGCAGAAATGCTTGATAATAAATGTTTTGAGGTGATTCTATGGAATTGTTAAGAGAAATTTCTGAAAATTTGCAAAAGGGCAGAGCCAAGAATGTTAAGGAATTGGTTCAAAAAGCCATTGACGAGGGAATTGAAGTCAACAGAATTCTTGAAGAAGGCTTGTTGCACGGAATGAGCATCATCGGTGAGAAGTTTAAGAATAACGAAGTGTACGTTCCTGATGTACTTATTGCAGCCCGTGCAATGAATACCGGAACAGAATTGCTAAAACCTCTTCTTGTAAGCTCAGGTGTTAAAGCCAAGGGCAAAGTAATACTGGGCACAGTTAAGGGTGACCTGCATGATATCGGGAAAAACCTTGTGCGCATGATGATGGAAGGGAAAGGCCTTGAGGTAATAGATCTGGGCGTTGATGTTCCTGCCGAAAGATTTATAGAAGCAGCCATGGAAAACAATGCAGATATTATTGCATGCTCAGCCCTTTTAACCACCACAATGATTGAAATGGAAACCATCGTGCAAAAAGTTAAGGAATCCCCATTGGCTGGAAAGGTCAAAATAATGATTGGTGGTGCACCTGTAACCGATAATTTCCGTGCCACAATTGGTGCAGACATATATACTCCGGATGCTGCGACAGCAGCAGAAGCTGCACTGAAGGTCTGCCTGGCATAAGTAATAAATTAATTATAAGTTTAACTGCCCATAAAGTTTTTATAACAAATCCCTGTCAGATAGAGTTATATGCATTCTCTATCTGACAGGGTCGAAAAGATTGCAATATATGTTTTATCTTATGAAATTCTTTAACAGGGTGAACTTACTGCTGCTCAAATATTTTTTTCACCGCCCAGTAAGACAATTTGGGCTTTCTATATTCATTTACAAGACCCTTATTGTTAAAGCCTCTTGCCCTTGTTAAACCTACTTCTTTTGAAGTACGCACGTCACAATATTGCCATATGTAGCAGCCGGCAATAGCAGGATCATTATAAAAAAGTTTCAAAGTATGGCTTAACAGTTTTTCCTGGTAATTTTCAGACCATTTTACACATTCAAAGGTATCCTCTCCATATAGTGCCGCCGTTCCAAACTCTGATATTATAATAGGCTTATCATCCAGCTTGTCTTTCTTAAGCCTGTTTTTAAAATCACTAAGGAAGCTTTCCCAGGTTTCAATCTCACCATAATACCATCCAAAATATTGATTTATAGAGATTATATCCACCAAAGAGAAACAGATATCGGTCATGGGATGGTATGAAGCATACGAAATAAGTCTGGTATTATCCAAACTCCTGACTTTATTTGCAAAGGCTTTTGTTATATCATATCCTGCATTGGTGTAGGTAGCTATTTCATTATGTAAACCCCATATTATAATGCAGGGATGGTGATAATCCCTTTTAATCATTTCTTCAAACATTGTTAATCCTCTTTCATCTTATCCACTTCGTTATCTTGTGTCATCCTATTACCCTCCTAAAATATAAAAACCAAATAGTCAATGCGCCGTACCAAACAAGTCCTGTGATGAATACTGCTACCCCAAGGGTTCCCGCTACCGCCAGCAGGCTTAGCGCCAGCGAAAGGGATATTCCCATTAGTACCAGCTTTCTGTATTCACCCAATTACTTCCAGTATTCATCTGTTGACGTTATATGTAAATATTTCCAACCTTCAATATCTTAGTTAATATAAGATATTTGCTGTTTATTACCGTTTAAATCAGTATATTGGACTAATGAGTGATTCTGAAAACCATCGAATTTAGGCATATGTAAAAAATCCAAATCATCTGAACTGAGTATTAATTGATCGTTTTTGTCGACAACTTTCCCATTATTACATAACAGGACTTACTTTCCATAATGAGCCTTTGCCTATTCTATATAAAAAATATTTTACCATTTATACTTTTTATGTTATATAAACTATTAAATTGGGTGTCAAGAAAATAACCTGTCATAAAAATCAGATGATGTTGATTATTCTCCGGGAAATTTAACATAGATTTTACATTCCCATGTCTTTTTTCTTTACACTTCTTATGTATTCTTAACTCATACAAAAATAAAGGAGAATGATGAATATGAAGAAAAAGATGTGTATATTTTCGGTGGCATTTATGGTTTTAATTGCATTAGTAGGCTGCAACACAAATGGACAAGCGAGCAATAACAACATTGACAACAGCAATCCCGACAGCTTTGATTCTGCGAAAGAAATAACTGTAATATCCCGTGAGAGTGGCTCGGGTACAAGGGGTGCTTTTATTGAATTGTTGGGAATTGAAGAAAAGGATGAGAACGGCAATAAGAAAGACCGTACTACAGACGAAGCGGTTATTTCCAACAGCACATCGGTTGTAATGACATCTGTGGCCAGTAATCCATATGCAATTGGTTATATCTCTCTGGGTTCACTAAACGATACAGTTAAGGCTGTTAAAGTGGATGGAATTGAGGCAACTGTTGATAACATCAAAAATGGTTCTTATATAGTTTCACGCCCCTTTAACATTGCGGTAAGGGAAGATGTACCTGATTTGGCAAAGGACTTTATAAACTTTATTTTAAGCACAGAAGGACAAAAGATTGTTGAAGAAAACGGATACATTTCGGTATCGGCCGAAGAAGGTTACAGCAGTACGAAACTATCGGGAAAAATTGTTGTGGCAGGCTCGTCTTCAGTAACACCGGTTATGGAAAAATTGAAGGAAGCCTATCAGAAATTTAATCCCAATGCTGAGATTGAAATTCAACTAAGCGATTCTTCCACTGGAATGAATTCTGCAATAAACGGGACTTGTGACATTGGTATGGCCTCAAGAGAGCTTAAAGACAGTGAACTTGAAAAAGGTCTTATACCTACAGTAATTGCGATGGACGGTATTGCAATTATTGTAAACAATGAAAATACCGTAGATAACCTGACAAAAGAACAGATAAAATCCATCTATATTGGAGAGGTATTACGCTGGAGTGAAATTACAGATTAATTAAACAGGTGAAAATATATAATCATTCAATTAAACTTATGAGTTTTATTTTATCAGGGAGTCAATATGAAAAGATATAAAGAACAAATAATGAGAATCATTTTTTTACTGGCAGCTTGTACATCAATTATATGTGTTGTACTAATCTGCTTATTTCTTTTTATTAACGGTATACCTGCAATTGGGAAAATTGGAATAAAAGAATTTCTTGCGGGATCAGAGTGGAAGCCGGGTGATACGCCCTCTTCCTATGGTATTCTGCCAATGATACTTGGAAGTATATATGTTACTGCAGGATCAATTATTTTAGGTGTACCAATCGGTGTTTTAACAGCCATATTCATAGCAAAGTTTTGCCCGGACAAAATTTTAAAATGGCTAAAACCTGCTATTGATCTTCTGGCAGGAATCCCGTCGGTGGTATATGGTTTTTTTGGTATTGTGGCATTAGTTCCTGCAGTAAGAAATACTTTTGGCGGGAACGGAAACAGTATGCTGACAGCTTCAATTTTACTCGGAATAATGATTCTTCCAACCATTATAAGCGTGAGCGCAGAAGCAATTAATGCGGTACCCGAAAGCTATTACGAAGGAAGCCTGGCCCTTGGAGCAAGCCATGAAAGAAGCGTTTTTTTCACGGTACTGCCGGCTGCAAAATCCGGGATAACGGCAGCAGTTATTCTTGGAATAGGAAGGGCTATTGGCGAAACAATGGCGGTTATCATGGTTTCGGGCAATCAGTCAAGAATGCCCTCAGGGATGTTAAAGGGTATCAGAACCCTTACGGCTAATATAGTTATTGAGATGGGATATGCAACCGATCTGCACCGCGAAGCACTTTTTGCCACCGGTGTTGTGCTGTTTGTGTTTATTCTTATTATCAATATACTGTTTTCGCTGTTAAAAAGGAGGAATAACTGATGAAAAAAAACGGGAATAAATTTAAAGTTCTGAAATCAAAATTTCTTTCTTATAAAAGAAGTCCCCTGTCATTGGTACTCTCCCTCCTTGTTACGGTGTCTGCCTGTATCACATTTTTTATTCTGTTATTCATTATAGGGTATATATTAATAAATGGCATCCCGCATATAAGCATCAATTTATTTGAATGGGAGTATAACTCGACAAATGTTTCTCTTATGCCGGCTTTGATTAATACCATACTAATGGTGTTTTTATCGCTGATAATTGCCGTTCCTTTTGGAGTATTTACTGCAATTTATCTGGTGGAGTACACAAAAAGTGACAATAAATTGGTAGGGATTATACGGGTAACTGCCGAAACTTTGTCGGGTATTCCGTCCATTGTCTATGGCCTTTTTGGCTTTTTATTTTTTGTTACAACCTTAAAATGGGGAATTTCGCTTATATCAGGAGCCTTTACCGTCTCTATTATGGTGCTTCCGCTGATTATGCGCACCACCGAAGAAGCCTTGAAGGCGGTACCCAGCACGTATCGTGAAGGCAGTTTCAGTTTGGGAGCCGGGAAGCTTAGAACGGTTTTCCGTATTGTCCTCCCCGCTGCATTCCCAGGCATCCTGTCAGGAATTATACTTGCCATTGGGAGGATTGTTGGTGAAACGGCTGCTTTAATTTATACTGCCGGTACGGTTGCAGAAATACCTTCGGGAAAAGATTTTTTATTTGATTCCACACGAACCTTGTCTTTGCATATGTACGCTTTATCCAGCGAAGGGCTTTATACAAACCAGGCCTATGCAACGGCGGTGGTACTACTGGTTATGGTTCTTTTCTTTAACTGGTTATCCGGAGTATTAGCAAAAAGAATAATGAAAGGAAATTAGACATGCATAAAATTATGATAGAAAGTTTAAACCTGTTTTATGGTAATTTCCAGGCACTGTACGATATAAGTATGAATATTCAGGTAAACGAAATAACAGCACTAATCGGTCCGTCAGGCTGCGGGAAATCCACCCTGCTGAAAACCCTTAACCGGATGAATGTTCTCGTTCCCGACTGCCGTATAACAGGTAAAGTGTTATTGGATGGAGAAGATATTTATGGTGATATTGATGTGAACATGCTTCGTAAACGGGTAGGAATGGTTTTCCAAAAGCCCAATCCATTTCCTATGAGTATTTATGACAATATAGCATATGGGCCCAGGACTCACGGTATCAAGTCGAAATCAAAGCTTGATGAGATTGTTGAGAGTTCATTGCGAAAGGCCGCAGTTTGGGAAGAAGTTAAAGACAGACTGAAAAAAAGTGCCCTGGGACTTTCGGGTGGTCAGCAACAAAGAATATGTATTGCCAGGGCTTTAGCAGTAAACCCTGAAGTTCTGTTGATGGATGAACCAACATCTGCTTTGGATCCCGTTTCAACCTCTAAAATTGAGGATCTTATAATCGAATTGAAAAAAAATTATACGATTATTATAGTAACACATAACATGCAGCAGGCAGTACGAATATCCGACAAAACAGCATTTTTTCTGCTTGGGCATCTGGTTGAATACGACGATACCGAGCAGTTATTCTCGATGCCAAAAGATAAACGCACCGAAGACTATATAACGGGGAGGTTTGGATAATGAGGTACAGGTTTGATGAACAGCTTGATAACCTTAATCAGGCATTAATACAAATGGGAGCCTTATGTGAAGAAGCAATAGAGAATTCATCCAAAGCGCTTATGACCGGAAATCTGGATCTGGCTAAAACAGCCATACTGGTTGATGAGAAAATTGACCGCAAGGAACGGGAAATTGAAAACCTTTGTCTAAGGCTTCTCCTTCAGCAACAGCCTGTTGCAAGGGATTTAAGGCTAATTTCAGCTGCTCTGAAAATGATAACCGACATGGAAAGAATCGGGGACCAGGCAGCAGATATTTCAGAAATTATAACCATTGGAAAAATTCGTGCAGAAAATGGTACACTATTAATAGGTGAAATGGCAAAGGCCACCATTAAGATGGTTACCGAAAGTATTGATGCTTTTGTAAACAGAGATTTGGAGCTTGCATTGACTGTTATTGATTATGATGACGTTGTCGATGATCTTTTTAGCAAGGTAAGAAATGAACTGATAAAAAGGATTGAAAACAAAAAAATATATGGCGAATATGCCATAGCTCTTCTTATGATAGCGAAATATTTCGAGAGGATTGGCGATCATGCCACTAATATTGCCGAATGGGTTGAATTCGCAATTACCGGCACACATAGAGGAGAAAGAGACTCATGATTTACTGTGTTGAAGATGATCCCAATATCAGAGAGCTTATTATTTATACACTTAAAACAGGCGGATTTGAAGCAAAAGGGTTTTCAGATTCAATAAGCTTTTTTAATGAAATGAAAACAAAGTTTCCGTCTTTGATACTATTGGATATCATGCTTCCGGGTACCGATGGTTTAACAATTTTAAAAAAGCTTAAGGAAAATGCCGCTACAAGTGATATCCCTGTTATTATGCTTACAGCAAAAGGGACCGAGTTTGATAAGGTACAAGGGCTTGATATGGGCGCTGATGACTATATTACCAAGCCCTTTGGTGTGCTGGAGCTAATCTCACGCGTTAAATCGGTATTAAGAAGAGTGGAGCCAAAAACAAAAAATAATGTGTTAAAAGCCGGTGATATAACCATGGATACTGCAAAACGTATGGTTATGGCGGGAAATACAGAAATAAAGCTGACTGCAAAGGAGTTTGAACTTTTATATTACTTAATGTCCAACGTAGATATTGTACTTACCCGTGATAAGTTGCTGGATAAAATCTGGGGATTTGATTTCGAAGGTGAAACCAGAACTTTGGATGTACATATCCGTTCCCTTAGAAAAAAACTTGGAAAATACGGCAAAGCAATTGAAACGGTCCGGGGTGTCGGATATCGGATGGGAGTCTTATAATGAAGCGGAATATATTCAAAAACATGGTTACTCTGTCCTTTGTTATTGTCTTTATGACTTCAGCTTTAATATGTGTTGTGTTATACAAGCACAATTTTAATTCAATGAAGCAACAAATAAAGGGTACGGCATTATTTGTAGCTTCATTACTCAACACAGGTACCGATGAATCATATCAGCTTACCGACACACTGCACAGTATTAGTGACCGCATAACAATTATTGCAAATGATGGTACTGTTTTATTTGATAATATAACTGATATTAAAGATATGGAAAATCATCTTGATCGCCCCGAGGTAAAATCAGCTTTGGAAACAGGGTCGGGAGAAACTGTCCGTGTGTCGGGTACAATAGGAAAACAGACATATTACTATGCAATTAAGCTTAATGACGGTTTGATTCTGCGTCTTTCTTTTACATCAGATACCGTATATTCAACATATTTTAACATGTTACCATACATATTATTAATTGCACTAATTGTTATTGTAATATCAATGGTCATGGCTGTTAACCAGTCAAAACAGCTTGTTGCCCCAATCAATTCAATTAATTTGGATAAACCGACGGAAAATATTATATATGACGAATTATCACCTTTATTACTGAGAATTAATTACCTGAGAAGGAATCTGGATAAGCAGATAATTGAAGCAAAAGAGCAGCAGAAGCAATTTGAAACCATCACCAACAACATGTCAGAGGGACTTATCATTTTAGACAGGAAAGGGGCAATACTTTCAATAAACCCAAGCGCAGTAAATTTATTGGGATCTTCAGGCGGCAAATATACCGGAAGGAATATATTAACCCTTAACCGCAGCTACAATTTTCAGCAAATTATTGATAAGGTTCTTAAGGGGAACTCGTCGGAAGATATCATAACAAAAGAGGAAAGAAGCATTAAAATCTGGACAAATCCTGTTGTAAAAGAGGGCGAAATACACGGAGCAATTATGATTCTTCAGGACGTTACCGAAACTCAAATGGCAGAAGATTTCAGGCGCGATTTTTCTGCTAATGTCTCCCATGAACTTAAATCACCCCTCACAGTTATAACGGGGTTTGCTGAGCTTATAAAAAACAATATGGTCAATAGCGATGATATTCCCGAATTTGCCAAACGGATATATACCGAAGCAAAAAGGCTTTTAAAACTGGTAGAGGACATTATAGTGATTTCAAGGCTTGATGAAGGAGAAAATGATTTAGCCACCGAGGAAATTAATTTACTTGAAGTAGCTGAGAATACCGCAAAAAGACTCAACGAGATGGCGGCAAAAAAAGGAGTGTCTATGACGGTAACCGGAGAAGCTGTTTCAATTAATGGAGTCTACAGGCTAATTGAAGAACTGGTGTACAACCTCTGCGATAATGCCATTAACTATAACAGGAATAATGGAAAAGTAATAATTTCTGTAGTAAAAAGAAATAATAAAGCCGTATTGAAGGTAGAGGACACTGGAATTGGTATCCCTAAAGAACATTGGCACAGAATTTTCGAAAGGTTCTACCGTGTTGATAAAAGCCATTCAAAAGAAACCGGAGGCACAGGCCTTGGTCTTTCAATTGTAAAACACTCAGCACGGTACCACAATGCTAAAATAAGTCTTTACAGTGTTGTAGGGAAGGGTACAACAATAACTGTCTCCTTCCCCTTATAATCGGTTATTTTCACATTTTACCTGCTCTGCAGATTACAGGCATAATCTCAGTATATCAATAATTTCCTTCTTGCCGTATTCAATATATCCTGGCAAAATACGCTCACCGTAATTTGTGCATTTTTCAGCCATCTCTTCTATACTGTCTTCTGTAATATTAAGTTCACCAAGAGTTGTTGGCATGCCAATCTCCTTAAAAAAGCTTTCTGTTGCTTCAATACCTGCAATTGCAGTATTTTCAGGGTTTGCATAATCCATTTCGCAGTTCCATACCCTTACTGCGTACTGGCAGAACCTTGGGATATTATACTTGTACGCATATTTCATCCATGCCGGAAAAACAACTGCCAGCCCTGCTCCGTGGGCAACCTCTTCAAACATTCCGCTAATCTCATGCTCTATCTGATGAGAAACCATAAAGTAATCCCGTCCAAGGCCTGTTAACCCGTTATGCGACAGGCTTCCCGCCCACATAAGTGTGGCTCTTGCCTCGTAGTCCTCAGGGTTTTTCAGTGCTGCCCTGCCGGCCTGAATTGTTGATTTCAGCACAGCTTCGGCAATGCGGTCGGTAACCTCTGCTTCGCCCTTTAGAGTAAGATACCGCTCAGCAGTATGCATCATTATATCCACAATTCCGCAGGCAGTCTGATAGGGTGAAACCGTGAAGGTTAATTCAGGGTTTAATATTGAGAACAGCGGCCTGTTTAATTCTGAATTAAACCCTCTTTTAAGCTTCAATTCTTCGTTTGTAATAACAGTTGATGTGCTGGTTTCACTGCCTGTTGCAGATAATGTCAGAATGGTTCCAACGGGCAGTGCGCGTTCGGGTTCTTTCTTTTTGGCAAAGAACAGCCACGGGTCGCAGTCATTTACGGCACCTAAAGCTATCGCCTTTCCGGAATCAATAGCGCTTCCCCCTCCAACTGCCAACACAAGCTCAACATTTTCTTTCCTGCATATTTCTATTCCCTTTTTAACCAGTCCAAGAATCGGGTTGGGCTGTGCTCCGCCAAGCTCAACAAAATCTATTTCTGCATCGTTCAGAGACTTTACCACTTCATCATATAATCCAATTTTCTTTATACTTCCTCCGCCATAATGAAGAAGTACTTTTTTAAAGCCATATCCCTTAATAATTTCACCAACATGTTTTTGCTGGTCACGGCCGAAGAACACCCGTGTAGGACAGTAAAACTCAAAATTATTCATCTCTCACCTTTCCCTTCCTTTCATTATACGTTTATCTGCTCAACAACATTGTATTGCAACAGAATGAATTACGCAAGCAGGAACGTTTTACCCTGTTTTACCATTTACACCTGCTTCCTGCTCACCATTTCATCACGAATGATTATCTGTGTAAATTCTTTAAGGACTTTCAGTTGTTTAATATGCCAAATTCTATACATGAATGGCAATATGATTCTGTTTATATAAAAGTTAGACAATTTGCTCAAGAACTATTTACATTAATTGTAATATATTTCGCAACGGGGTTAATAAATGCTTTATTTGCTTTTTTAATTGGGCTGATATTAATTTTGTTTTTCTGCAAGTTTTACAACCGCCTGGGTGCGAAGAAAAAAGGTATAATAATAGAATGTATAGATGCAGAATAATAAATTCATTATAACACGTGGGCAGCTTCCTTGAAGGCATACTGACAATAAGCTATAATTACAGTATGCAAAATTTCTTAACAGCTATGTATTCAGGAGGTATATATGCGGAAGATAATACTGGGAAACACGGGACTTGAAGTAACCCGCGTGGGTTTTGGTGCTCTCCCTATACAAAGAGTATCCATGGACGAAGCTAAAAGAATCTTAATCAGAGCTTACGAAAGCGGTATTAACTTTTTCGACACTGCAAGAGCATATTCGGACAGTGAGGAAAAAATCGGAAACGCATTGTCTGATGTCAGGAAAAATATCATAATTGCCACAAAAACAAATGCAAAAGATACCAAAACTTTCTGGCAACAATTGGAAACAAGCCTTGAAAACCTGAAAACAGATTATATAGATATTTACCAGTTCCATAATCCCAAGGCTGTCCCAATGCAGGGTGACGAGCTCTATGATGCAATGCTTCAGGCTAAGCAAAAAGGTTTAATCAGGCATATAGGTATTACAAACCATAGTTTTGAGAACGGAAAAAATGCAGTTTTATCCGGCCTGTATGAAACACTTCAGTATCCGTTCAATCATATTTCATCAGAAGAAGATTTGGAGCTTGTGACGCTGTGCAAGGAAAAGAGCGTTGGCTTTATTGCAATGAAAGCTCTTTCAGGCGGATTGATAACCAATGCAGAAACATCCTTCTGCTATTTGTGGCAATACCCCCATGTAGTACCAATCTGGGGTATTCAAAGGATTAACGAACTTGAACAGTTTATTGAGCTTGAAAAAAATCCACCTGTATTAGATGAAACCAGAAAAAAATTAATTGAACAGGATAAAAAAGAACTATCGGGCAGCTTCTGCAGAGGTTGCGGCTATTGCATGCCATGCCCTGTGGACATACCCATACCCACAGCTGCCAGAATGAAATTTCTTCTAAGACGGGCTCCTTATCAGAAATTTGTTACAAAGGAATGGCAGGATAAAATGGAGTTGATCGGAAACTGTATTGAGTGCAACCAGTGCTCATGCCAATGCCCTTATCACTTGGACACCCCGGCACTTCTTAAGGAAATGCTCGAAGACTACCGGGAATTTGTAAGGAACCACGCGTAATCATGTGGTTCTGCATTTTTACTTCAAACTGTAATTTTCCTAACACAACTGTTTGAATATCATCTGCTGTCTATCTTTGACCTCGCGCTGATTATACGTCTCATTCAGAAATTATAGTACAAACCTTCTCCATGATCAGGCCGGGCATAATTCCTGTTCTTCATGACAGGAAGAATTTTTGTTTCTGATGCAGCAGATGAAGTTTTATTACATCGACCGACAATTCAGTCTTTACCCCGCTGCCATCTCCCAGAAAAGAACAAAAATAATGAGCATAATTTTTTATGAATGTATAGTTTTTTTTTTGCAGGATTGCATAAAAAACTCCGTTACAAATATAATCTGATGTTTTTCCAGCAAAATTTCTGAATCCGTCAGTCGAATTTGACAACTGCTTTATTTGGGCTGATACGGGAAAAGAGTTCAGTTTGGATTATATTTCAGGAATTCCAAATAAATCAGCATTAAATAAATATTTTGAAAATTTGCAGAAAATAAATTGGTTTTCTTTCAAAATATATACAAACGCCAGTGTTAATATATCCTTGGTTGATGTAGAACATGGCGGCAGAGAAATATACTTTTCCGAAATTTCAAAAAAAGATTATAATATAATTGTCGCTCTCCTGATTGAGGAATGCGGAAAAGTATTTGAACTAAAGGATTATTTACATGGTCTATGTCTTCAATAGTAGGCCTGATATATGCTTTGGTAGTTTATCGGCCTGATACTTATTTTGTTTTTCTGTAAACTGTATAATCGCCTGGGAGCAAAGAAAAAAGGAATAATAATTGAATGCACTGATACAGAATAAATGCTGGCAGAAGCAGAGAAAGCATCTTTTGCTTCCCTTATTTGCTGCTTACCGGAATTATGTGGGGTTTCTTTGATACGGGGTTTTCATAAACAAGACATACAATATCATAGACATTTTCAATCTTATCATAGGTAAGAACTTCTTTGGGAGGACCCCCGCACACAATGCATCCGTCTTTTAACAGGTAAATGATATCACAATATTCTGCAGCCAGGTTTAAATCATGTAAAACAGTAACTATTGTAAGTTTCTGTTCATGGGATAACCGGGTTATGGTTTCCATTATTGAAAGCTGGTGATGAATATCAAGCTGGGATACTGGCTCGTCCAAAAGAATTATCCGGGTTTTCTGAGCTAATGCCCTTGCTATAACCACCCGTTGAAGCTCCCCTCCGCTTATTGATTTTATGCTTCTGCCTTTAAGGTGGTTTACCCTTGCGGTTTCAAGCGCCCACTGAACAATTTCCCTGTCTTCATTGGTTTCATTCGAAAAACCTTTAATATGAGGTGTTCTTCCCATCATAACAATGTCCTCAACAGTGAAATCAAAATCAATATTAGTGCTTTGCGGAACCAGCGCCATTTCCTTTGCAATTTCGGGTGGTGTCATTTTGGTAATATCCCTGCAGTTTATATACACCGCATTTTTCTCGGGTTTCAAAATTGATGCAATATTTTTAAGCAAAGTGGTTTTACCCGAGCCGTTAGGTCCTAAAAGGCCACATACCATACCCGGCTTAAAACTTGCACATATATTTTTTAAGACTTCCCTGTTGCCATATGAGAAGCTTAAGTCTTCAACCTTAACCGATCGTTCCACTTACATCACACTCCTCTTACTGCGAATAAGAAGTGCGATGAAAAACGGGGAACCAAAAACAGCAGTAATTGCCCCGACCGGAATTTCAGCCGGCGAAGCAATTACCCTTGCCAATGTGTCACATATTACAAGAAAAGCTGCACCGCCAATAATGGAATAGGGTAAAAGAATCCTTTGATCTGGCCCAACTATTAGCCGGAAAACATGCGGGATTATTAAACCTACGAACCCAATAATACCGCTGGTTGAAACACAGGCTGCCGTTATCAGGGAGCACACTGCCAGTAAAATCCTTTTCACTTTTTCAACCTCTATTCCAAGGGATTGTGCCGTTTCCTCGCCAGTGGAGATAACATTCAGCTGCCTTGCATACAATAAAAGTATTGACAGGCCTGCAACAAGGAACGGAATAAGAATCAGAATCTTATTCCATCCCGATGTTGTGAACGAGCCCATTGTCCAAAGCATAATATAATCCATGCGATCCCTTCTGAAAATCATAAGAAGCTGGATTATTGCACTGTTCATAAAGCTGATGGCTGTTCCTGCAAGAATTAATACCGTAGGCGATATTTTAGGGCCTGTCCGGGATATATTATAAACAATAAGTATTGTTATTATGGCTCCGATAAATGCGCTTATTGCAGTGGCACCCATTCCGAATACTGTTGTATTTAGTCCAAGAAAGATAGCAATTGTTGCACCAAGTCCCGCCCCCGATGATATTCCCAATAGTCCCGGCTCTGCCATGGGATTCCTGAAAAGACACTGCATGGTTGAACCTACCGCCGAAAGGCCTGCCCCAACCAATAATGCAAGTATTACCCTCGTAAGCCTAAGCTTCATTATAATTGTTACAGCCGAATCAGGTATTCCGTCAATGCTGATTTGATCGCCTAAGCCAGGAATGTGATGTAAAAGTATTCTGAACACATCAACATAGCCTATATTCGCAGTTCCCAAAAAAAGAGAAGCAGCAGAAATAAAAATTAGCAATACTATGAGAGCAATTATTAGCACCCCGGATAACTTACCTTTTAATCCTGAAAACATATCTGAATCATCCTAATCAAATGGTGTTCTACCGTCCTTAATCGGAGATACTTTCTGAATGAAAGATTTCATACAGTGCTCGTAGGCCTTCAGCAAGTCTCGGTCCCTGGCGCACTATAAGATTTTCATCTATTGCATATATCCTTCCTTCTTTAACAGCAGTAAGCTCTTTATATCCGTTAGTCTGCAGGAATGCTTCCTTTGCATACTCAGGACAAATAATTATGTCAGGATCTTTTTCTATCAACTTTTCAAGACTATAAACCCAACCGGTGATGTCAGCAGCAATATTGTTGCCACCGGCCATCCCGATCATACTGGATATGAAAGTTTCTCCCGTAGCAGTATAATCTCCGTATTCACCATACCCGACCACATAATATACCGAAGGTTTTTCTTTCCCTTCTGCTGCCTTTTGAACCTCTGAAACTGTCTTTTTCATCTCATTTATTATTTCGTCAGCCCGATCCTGAGCATTCAGAACCTTTCCCACCAAATCAATGATTTCATACGTGCTTTCAAAAGATTCTATCTGCGTTAAAAATACTGTATTAATACCAAGTTCCATGAGTTTATTCTCGTTCTCTTCGGTATTCAGCGAGGAAGCAAAAACTACATCGGGCTCAAGGGAGAGTATAGTTTCAAAATTCCATTCAATGAAATCTCCAACAACGATTGCATCTTCTGCATCTTCAGGATAATCACAGAATGCTGTTCTTCCCACCAGCGTATCACCCTTGCCAAGGGCATAAATAATTTCGGTGATGTTTGGACCTAATGAAATCACTCTTTGAGGTTCTTTGGCGAGCTTAACTGAATTACCTCTAAAATCGGTAACTTCTAAAGGATATGCTGCAGTTTCTTCTGACTTGGACGCATCTTTCTGTTGATTGTTGTCCTTTATAACCCCGGTGTGTTCCGGACTGTTAATATCCTGTGGAGCATTTGTGCTGCCACATCCAGCAACAAAACTTAAAGCAAACAAAATAAGCATTAAAATAAGACCTTTTTTCATAATTAGAACTCCTTTATGAATTATTATTAAGGCCCTTAAAAATGAAAAATCCTTTCCACAAGGAAAGGCTAATATTTGCAATTATTGCAATATTTCGTGTGGCCCATCGCTCGTAGT
>ERZ773359.84-NODE-84-length-109996-cov-157.473754_pt1 | contig 109996 bp, 102 predicted proteins | sample MGYA00374955_ERZ773359 | MGnify/ENA primary metagenome ERZ773359 (study PRJEB29098, sample SAMN04486028) | biogas fermenter metagenome | study: EMG produced TPA metagenomics assembly of the Biogas fermentation microbial communities from Germany - Plant 4 DNA1... | reverse complement strand
GAGGTCTTTCCTTTTTTCTTATCTTTTTGTCACATATGTATTATCTTATATCATGGTGTTTTATGGATGTACGGGACGCATGCAAGGAAAGGCTTGTAAAGACAAACTTATCACCGGATATTTCTATACAGCTATGCAAGACGATAAACTATAAACCGTATAATCCATTCAAGAAAGCAATAAAAAAAATAAAGCGGGGAGGCTCCCCGCTGATAAATATTATTTCAAAAGGCTCTTTCTGTATTTCTCACTTTCCCAGTTCTTTATAAAATCTGTTTCACTGCTGCTCATGGTTTTTATTTTCAGGTTGTTTTTTCTTATGTTTTCCACCACGTATATAAATCCCATTAATGTTTCTTCCATTGTAAGGGCTTCTTTCTCATTGGTTCTGTATATAATTTCGCCGGTTTCGGTATTGATATTCAGCTTGTTGTCAGATCCATTTACCGAGATATTTCCGCCAAGGTAAACCATCTGGTCGGGATACAGCACGGTGTTTTCAAAAAATGAAACGCTCAGCTCCCTTTCCTTAAAGTATTCCTTCAGGTACGGGGTTTTGCTTCTGAAAGTTCCGTCCTGAAGCGGTTCAACGGCTACCTCAGGATACGGCCCGGTAATATTGAAGTAATCGCGGATGGTCTGAAGTACTTCCTCATGCAGCCCAATACACTCTGAAGCAGTATCGGCGGTTACAACAAGCCCGTGGTTTTCCATGAAAATAACCTTCGGAAAGCTGACTTTTTCTGAGATATGGTTTGAAACCTCTTTCATTATCGCAAGGGTCAGCATAAACCCGGGATTTATATACGGAATCCAGATATAACCGTATTCCTTGTCCCTGAAGATCTCGTCAACAAGCTCACGGCCGTTTTCACAGCAGCATATTATATTTGAATATACAGGATGGGTATGAATGACGTTCTTCAGCAGGACAGAATGAAAGCCTGCCTCAACCGACGGCCTGAGCGGCTTCAAACCTTCCATCGGTACGACATTCGAACGTACAAATTCGCCGCTTTCCTTCTCGTAATCTGTGTCCTTCGACAAATCCACCCGTTCGTGATAGTCTCTTATATTCTTGTAATTCACTACAACATAACCGTCGGTTGTTGTTATATCCGAAAGTTTGTAGCCCGAGGCCTTAACCGCCATGAGACTGTCATCAAGTTTGACCGATGTGTTGCCGCCGCCGCCCTGTACAAGGTCGGGGCTTCGTCCCGCTGCCTGTGAGATTCTTTCAAGGTCCTTTAACTGTTCAGTGTACATATTATCCTCACTTTCTTGAAGACAACACTTCTTCGTACTTTTTAACCTCATTAATCCAATCGGTTCCGACAGGAACGTTATTATCGGCACAGTATTTGTTCCAGACTGCTCCGAATGGCAATGATTTGAATTCTTCCATAAGAGCAAGCCTGTTGCCCAGGTTGCCGCTTTCCTCAGCTTCAACCAAAAGGTGTGTCGGCTCTAAGAGCGAATACATGATAGCCTTCAAAGCAGCCCTCGTTCCTGTTACCCATGCGGTAATCCTGTTTATTGACGCATCAAAGAAATCAAGGGCAAAATGAACCTTGTCGTATGCATTACAGCGCTTGATTTCCTGTGCTATTGACAGCGTGTCATCGTTGAAAATGACAACATGGTCGCTGTCCCAGCGCACGCCACGGCTTACATGCAGAAGAAGTTCATCTTTATATGTCAAAATCGAGGAGATTTTGTCTGCTATGGTTTCGGTGGGATGGAAGTGCCCGGCATCAAGGCAGAGTATTACATCGTCACGGCTAATAACATAACCCATATAGAATTCATGGGAGCCTACAACGTAGCTTTCGGACCCTATACCGAAAAGTTTTGACTCAACCGCATCAACCAGGTAATCACGGCTGAATTTCTGCTCTAAGACTTCGTCAAGGGATTCCTTCAGGATACGGCGTTTGGTTATCCTGTCTGCAGGCAGGTCCTTTGACCCGTCGGGAATCCAGATATTATTCACGCACGGAGAGTTTAAAGCCTTGCCTATGGCAGCAGCAATCTCCCTTGAACGTTTACCGTGTTCTACCCAGAATTTACGCCCTTTCTCATCAGGACTTGACAGGGTATAACCCGAATCTGCAAGCGGATGGGCAAAAAATGTAGGATTGAAATCTATCCCGATACCTTTGTCCTTTGCCCAGTCAATCCATCTTTGGAAATGCTCTACGGTCAGTTCATCACGGTCTACCTTTTTTCCGTCTGTCTCGGCGTACATTGCATGGAGATTCACCCTGCTTTTTCCCGGTATTAAACTTAAAGCCTTGTCCATGTCCTGCCTCAGTTCGTCACCGTTGCGTGCCCTGCCGGGGTAGTTGCCGGTGGCCATGATTCCGCCGCCCGATGTGCCGCTTACATTTTCAAAGCCAACAACGTCATCGCCCTGCCAGCAGTGGATGGAAACCGGGATTTTCTTCATCTCTTCCATGACTTTGTCTGTATCAACGCCATATGCAGCATATACTTCCTTTGCGGCAGCATATGCCTTTTCAACTTTATCTGAACTGTATGAAAACATGATAATCCTCCTCATTTTTAATAATTCTGCAGATTGAAATAACTTTTTCTATAACGGATAGGCGATTGTCGTCATCAGCGCCATTTCTGCCTGGGTTGTATCCATCCTGCTGTACTGTACAATAATCTCCACGTCGCTTTCCACCATCATTGCATATGGTACATCCATCGGAACGCCGTTTCCGTCCTTATCCTTCAACTGGTCCATCCGGATATGGTTCGTTCTTTCAGCGCCGCAAAAAGCACTGAAACCGGGCATCTTATCCCTGTCTTCGAAATACAGCGTAATCGAGATATTCGCATCTTTGCTGTTCGGATTTAAAACACAGATAGCCTCATGGCTTTTGAGCTTGCCGGAACTTATTGACGGGTAATAGCCATCGGGAATAAACCAGACCTTTGAACCGTACTTACCGCTCATAGAACACACCTCTTTCTTTTTAACATAGTTTTACCACTATAATCATATCATAACTTAAAATTCTTTTAATAATCATTGGTATATGTTATTATTTTTTTAGGAAATAACCTTTAAATAGCATTAAATACAGCTTGGCGGTTTTCCTTTGGTAAAAAACTCATGACAGGCAGGTTTGGTATGTGTTCTGATTTATATCCGACACTGTCAGGAAAAAAACTGTTCCGTGAGAACGAACTTGTGTATGTAAATCGTTCAGACGAGCTTGAAGAATACAACGGCGTCATGCACAAGCATGATTTCATTGAGATTGCCTACGTTATTTCTGGAAAGGGCCTGCATATTGTCGGAGACAGGAAATACAACACCCAAAAAGGCGATCTTTTTATAGTCAATTACGATATCCCGCACGGTTTTTTCCCCGATCCCGCGGACGGTACCGAGCCTGTTGTCTACAACTGTGTATTCATGCCCAATTTCCTTGACGCTTCGCTTTTAGGAAGCATGTATTTTCAGGATATCTTTTCATCATTCCTCTTTAACTCCTTTTTCCCTGAGGAAAGCCCGAAAAATGCGGATCTTAGCCTGAAAGGCACCGAATACCAGGATATCGGCAACCTGTTTCATAAAATGTACAAGGAATACAAGAACAGGAACAAGGGATACCTGGAAATTATCCGTGCCTACCTGATTGAACTGATTGTCAAGATATTACGGCTTCTGGATAACAGCAATCAAAGCCGGATTTCTATGCAGAACCAGCGACTGATTTACCAGGCGGTGGAATACCTGAGAAACAACTATAATACCGACATCCGCCTTGAAGAGCTTGCCGCAAAGTCATTTATAAGCAAAAACTATTTCAGCAGGCTTTTTAAGGAGGTAACGGGCATCAACTTCACTGATTACGTTCAGAACTTACGGATTGATGAAGCATGCAGCCTTCTGAAGAACACGGAGATGAAGGTTGTTGACATCGCCCACCAGGTTGGTTTCAAGGATATGAAATTCTTTTATGAAGTCTTTAAAAAACTCACCGGGAAAACCCCCGGCGAGTTCAGGAAAAGCTAATCCTGTCAATTGCCTGTTCAGCCATATACGAACTTCTTACCAGGGGTCCTGAAGCAACGTACAGGAACCCCAGTTCATAAGCCTTTTCCTCGTAGGCTTTAAACTGATTCGGGTGGATATATTCAATAACAGGATGGTGCTTTGCAGAAGGCGCAAGGTACTGGCCTATTGTCAGAAAATCGCAGTTTACCCCGCGAAGATCCCGCATTACCGATACAACCTGCTCCCCGGTTTCACCAAGTCCCACCATGATACCCGATTTGGTGTAGATTGAACTGTCCATCTCCTTAACATTTTTAAGTACATTCAGCGACCGCTGATAATCGGCCATGGGCCGGACTTCGCGGTAAAGGCCGGGAACAGTTTCAACGTTGTGGTTTATTATTTCAGGGCGGGCGTCCACGACTTTTTTCAAAGCCTCAACACTTCCCTGGAAATCGGGAATCAGAACCTCTATTGTAACGCCCGGCGCAGTGTTTCTGATTGATTCTATTACCCTTGCGAAATGCTCCGCCCCGCCGTCGGGCAAATCGTCACGGGTTACCGATGTAATTACCGCATGTTTGAGCCCCAATGCCTTAACGGCCTGAGCCACACGCCCGGGTTCATTTTCATCCACCTGCTGTACTGTACCCTTTGATACATTGCAGAAAGTGCAGTTCCTGGTGCAAACACTTCCCAGTATCATAAATGTGGCAGTTTTCCGTCCAAAACATTCTCCGCGGTTAGGGCAGGCCGCTTCATCGCAGACGGTATTAAGATGAAGATTTTTAAGCATGTCCTCCACATATTCAAGCCCTTTAACCGAATGCGCCTTGACACGAAGCCATTCGGGTTTCCTTGCGATACTCATTGTCTGCCTCCTGTATATTCCACAAATTCCGGAGTAACATCAAAGCATTCACAGAATACTTCAGCAGTCCTTCTGAACAGTTTATCCATATCCTGCTTTTGGTTTGTAAGTTTTTCAAGGGATGTTACTCCCCTGTCGGTCAGACCGCAGGGCACTATCCAGTTGAAATGGGAAAGGTCGGTGTTTACATTGAAAGCAAAACCGTGCATTGTGGTCCAGCGTTTAACCTGTATCCCAATAGCGGTTATCTTGTCCTTTCCCACCCAGACACCGGTATAGGTCTTGTCGCCCCGCCCGGCTGTAATACCGTAGTCGTCTTTTAAAAGTTTTATAAAAGTGTTTTCAATTCTTTCAACAAAATGATGGATATCCCTGCCGAAATGTTTCAGGTTCATAACCGGATATCCTACAATCTGGCCGGGGCCGTGGTATGTAACGTCCCCGCCGCGGCTGACCTGTTGGATGGTTACACCCATTTTCAAAAGGTCTTCTTCAGGGATAAGTATGTTTTCCCTCTTGCCCCTTACCCCCAGCGTCAGAACAGGAGGATGCTCAACCAAAAACAAGGTATCCCTTTCCTCTTCCTTCGACACCTTTTCCCATCTCTCCTGCTGGATTTCAAGAGCCTTTGCATATTCCATTCTTCCAAGTTTTACAACTTCAATTTTCAATCTTATGCCTCCGGTTTCTTTTAATGATATGTCAGCAGCTTTCAGTGTACAAAGCCATAATATTATATTAAGCTATTCCGGATGCTAATTCAATAATTACGGCTCTCAGCCGGTAAGCTGTTTTCAGTTTTATACAGAGAATCTATCCTTTTGTATTGTTATTGTAATCCAAACATGAAGGACTCTGAATTCGAAAAGAAATGACATCATAAGTTTTTACCTGCAGTTAATTATTTCTGCCGTGTTGCTCCTGCCATTATAACAAGATGCGATATTTTCAGAAATAAACCGTTTTCAACAACTCCCGGCACAGAATTAAGAAACACCGATAACTCCCTGGGATTTTCAATTGTCCCCAGATGCAGATCCACTATGTAGTTGCCGCTGTCGGTAATAAACAGCTTCCCGTTTTTTTGCCTTAAAACCGGATTCATGCCTGCTTTTTGAAGACTCCTGACAGTGTGGGTATACCCAAAAGGAATAATCTCCACCGGTAAAGGGAACTTGCCAAGTTATTCACAATTTTACCTGAATCAACAACCCAAATAACACGCTTTGCAAGGCTTTCTACAATTTTCTCATAGAGCAGTGCCCCTTCTCATAATAAATGTATTTTAAAAATAGGTCTTAATTCAGCCAAAAAGTACCATATGAAGGAAAATCTCATGTACAAAGGATTAACTGACCCGATTTTCGTATCATTTACAATTACTTCCAAAGGGGAATAAACCCTTTTAGGTGGTTTTTGTGTCGGAACTGCTATTAAATGAAAAAACCGTCTGATTTATTATCGGACGGTTTTTCTGGTGACCCACCGGAGATTCGAACTCCGGACTCCTTGATTAAAAGTCAAGTGCTCTACCGCCTGAGCTAGTGGGTCATACATTGGCTGGGATGGCAGGACTCGAACCTACGCATGCCAGAGTCAAAGTCTGGTGCCTTACCGACTTGGCTACATCCCATTGTTTTGAAGTCGGAAACCGGAGTATTACTCTCAGCTTCCGCCCTCATTAACAAAGTGAAAATGGGGTGAATGGTGGGAGTCGAACCCACGGCCTCCAGAGCCACAATCTGGCGCTCTAACCAACTGAGCTACACCCACCAAAGCTTACAGCACAAGCCTTCTGGGCCACTTCGCGTCTCCCTTAAAAAAGACGCAAACTTATTTTAAGACAGAACGACATGAATGTCAAGCAAAAAATTATTCCTTTTTCAATATTTATGACCTTTTTGTGACTATACAGTATTTTTTACGGGGTAAATGTCCTGTCACTGATTTACATAACACAGTTTACAGGCAGCTTTGGGCTGTATAGTGCTATCGTGTTTTTCTCCAGCCTTTCGGGTATAAGTTTTTCAGCCCGTTATCATTTATTTTGCCCCAGCCCAGCGGAAAACTATCAACACCCAATAAAATATAATCCCTGTCGCCTTCAATAAGCAATGTCTCACCCTTTAGATAACGTAATAAATCAGGATCGTCCAGTGAAAACGCTCTCTTTTTTCTGACATTATTCCAGTCAACGGCCATTGCAAAGGCCTGGGAAGGCTCGAATTTCCCGTGTGCTTCCTCGCCGGCATACAGGCCTGCTTTTACCAGTTTCAGCTTTTCGTTGTGTTCAAATCCCCGGGGTACTATGTTAAGGTGACTTCCGTTAATGAAATAATTGCCCTGCGGGCGTTTATACAGCATCCTGTCGCAGAATTCGGAAAAACTTTTCAAAGGCTCACCCGATTCGGGTTCGCTGTCTTTACGAATATACTCCCCGTGCCTTCGAAGCAGTGCTGTAAAATGACCTTCGCCTTTTATCCTGTGAGGCCATAACCGGGCTGTTTTCAGAAGTTCGGTGTTTCCGTCGGCCCAGTCGGGGCGCCCGGATTCTATTCCTGCTGTCTTTGGAATATCAATAAGATACAGGTCAGGGTATTTTTTCAGAAAATATGCGATATTCTGTTCGTTCTCTTCAGGATTGAACGTACACGTGGAATAAACCAGGGTGCCGCCCGGGGAAAGCATCTGATAGGCATGGTCGAATATTTCACGCTGAAGTTTCTGCATTTCCTCCGCCCTGTACTTATTCCAGCTTTTCACCGCATCCTGGTCCTTGCGGAACATTCCTTCCCCCGAACAGGGAACATCCAAAAGTATTTTATTGAAAAACTCCCCGTAAAACAATGAAAGCCGTTCAGGCGTTTCGTTTGTAACAACGGTGTTTGTTATACCGCAAAGCTCAATGTTTTTGACAAGGGCTTTAATCCTTTTCGGGTTTATGTCATTGGACAGCAGAAAGCCCGTGTTTTCCATACCGGCAGCAAGTGCCACCGTTTTACCGCCGGGCGCCGCACATAAATCCAGCACCCGATCTCCGGGCCTGGCATCCAGCACCTCTGCCGGGAACATCGCACTCGGCTCCTGTATATAATACAGGCCTGCATGATAATACGGGCGCGTGCCGGGTCTTGAATTATCATTGATATAAAAACCGTTATCCGACCAGGGAACGGGCCTTGTTTCAAATGGTGATATCCTGTTCCATTCCCGGGAATCGACCTTCAAGCTGTTAATCCTTAGTCCCGTTACCCTGTCTTCATTAAGGGAAGAAATGAATTCGTCAAACTCGGAAGGTTCCATCAGGTTTCTGAATTTACTCGCAAAATCAGGCGGAATGTTCATTGGTCCCTGCTCCTTATAGTTATGCGCGTGAGTTGAACATCGGGCAATAACCCTTTTCTATGCATAGTCTTGCCCGGGAAGCCGTTTTTTCATCACTGTTAAGGGCATTTTTTATGAAATCGGGATTGCTTATAAAGAAATTCTCCATGAACAGGTCGGGATCTTCTATATATTTCATTACCATGCCGAGCTGATCCTTATCTATGTAATTCTTTTCACAAGCCTCACTGAACACATCCTTATCTATGCCGACAAGGGCATTGGACTGAACGCCGTTCTTTTCAAGGAGCTCACTCCCGCCCTGCAGCCTGTCAACAATCACGAATGAGTATTTCATATCTCCGCCTGCGTTTCTTATAACAGGAATCCAGGCCCGTTCATAGCTTGACGCACTGGTTATCAGATCGGCAATATGCAGCACCTTCGCTCCGTTAAGAGAATCAAGTTTTTCAGACTTCCCGCTGCGGAATATATAAGCATCCAGATCCTTGAAAATGGTAATATGAGGCTTTCCAAGAAGCGCGGCAACCGCAAGCGAGAAAAACCAGTCGCGGCGTTCACCGCCCGATACATAGTCAAAATCGCTGACGGGTATTGTTTCACGGACTGCTTCGAGCAGCGCGTCAATTGTTGTCCTGTATATATCATCCTCGTTGTAGTTTTTCATTACAAGCTCATGCAAAATACCGGAACATTCCTCTTTTTTATCCTTTACACCGTCAATAACCTGGAGCAGCGAATCTGCCTTCTCTTCGCTTCCGTACAGGAAATGGGTGTTTATATAATAAGGGCCGATTTTCCCGGAAGTGTACCAGAATGGCTCATTTGCCGGACAAACTCGTATGGCCCTTGTATCAAAAAGCGCTTTTATCAGCTTCTCCCTGACATTGTTCATATTAATACCTCCGTTACTCACAGCCGAAAAACCTTTCCTTGTATTCCCTGAACCATTCCTGGTTTTGCAGGGTGCTGGTTTCCTTGCTGAGATGGCTTGCATCCCCTTCGAGGATCACCCGGAACCGGCCGTTTTCCTCGGTTACCGTTGTAATCGCGGTATTGTCGCACCACGGGATTTTTATTACATCCTTCAGCGGCATACCCTTGAACCAGCACAGGAGAACGCGGATTACCGTACCATGTGTTACGATGCATATATCCCTGCCCTTTTCCCGGGACAGTATATCCTGAACTGCTGTAACAACCCTTTGCTGAAAGGATTCCATGCTTTCACCCTCCGGCATTTGGTGAAGGTGAGGCCTGTTTTCCCATGTATCATATTCTTCGGGGTAGACTTTTGCAAGGTCGTCCCATCTCATGCCTTCCCAGAGCCCTCCGTTTATCTCCTTCAAATCTTCGCGGGAGATAATAGGAAGCCCCGTAACCCCGGATATATACTCCGCTGTTTCCATCGTCCTTTTCATTACACTGCTGTATAATACATCTATGTTGACGTCTGCAAGCCTTTCAGCCACCTGCATTGCCTGGATATGCCCTCTTTCGGTGATACTCTCGTCGGTCCATCCGTGGAATTCCCGGATCTTATTCCCAAGCGCTTCAGCATGCCGGACAAATATCATTGTTGTTTTCATTGCTCCACCCTTTCAAAATATCTATAACCTAATCCAGCAAAGCTCCGGTAAGCTCCGTGACTTTTTCAAAGCCGTGTCGCTCCATATACCGTTTCAGCCCTTCGACGGTTTCAACCCAGACATAGGGATTTACAAAACCCGCAGTTCCTATCATCACTGCCGATGCTCCCGCAAGCAGAAATTCAACCGCATCTTCTGCGCCGGAGATACCGCCCATGCCAATCACAGGTATCTTTACCGTTTTTGACACCTGGTATACCATGCGTACCGCAACAGGTTTGACCGCGGGGCCTGACAGCCCTCCCATGACATTACCCAGTATCGGCTTTTTTGTGTTTATGTCTATTGCCATCCCAAGCAGCGTATTAATCAAACTTACCGAATCTGCACCGGAGTCTTCAGCCGCTTTCGCCATCTCGGTTATATCCGTAACATTCGGGGACAGTTTTACAATCAGCGTTTTTTTGCAAACCCTCCTGACAGCAGCTGTAACTTTCGATATTCCTTCGGCGGTACTGCCGAACATGAGGCAGCCCTCTTTGACATTAGGGCACGAAACATTAAGCTCGATCGCATCGATATCGGCATCGGACAGGATTTCAGCAATCCTGCAGTAGTCGTCAACGGTGTTGCCTGCAATGTTTGCGATTATGGCCGTGTCAAACCTTCTAAGAAAAGGTATCTCGTCCCGGATAAAGGCATGAACTCCGGGATTCTGAAGCCCGACACTGTTAAGGATTCCTGCAGGGGTCTCGGCAATCCTTGGCGGAGCGTTACCTTTCCTCGGGTTCAAAGTAAGGCCTTTTACCGAAATACCGCCCATAAGGTTTAAATCAAAGAATTCACTGAATTCCCTTCCAAAGCCGAAGGTGCCTGACGCGGCAATTATCGGGTTTTTAAGTTTCAATCCGGCTATATTGACAGACAAGTCCAAGATCATATCCTCCCTGAAATCATTCTTCAGTAATAAATATTTCAGAAAATGATTTTTTCGGCGCTGAAAACAGGGCCGTCCCTGCATATGCGTTCATACCCGAAGTCATCATTATGCCTTACCTTGCATACGCATACAAGGCAGGCCCCTATGCCGCAGCCCATCCGCTGCTCCATTGAAACTTCGCAGAATATGTTTCTTTCAATGCAGGCTTCAGCCACCGCTTTCATCATCGGCAGCGGGCCGCAGGTGTAAACCCGATCGGGTTTTTCGGTTTGAAGATACTCGATAAAAGGATTCGTAATAAGCCCTTTATGACCGAAACTGCCGTCATCGGTGGATATAACGAGCCTGTCCGAAACCTTTTCAAAATCCTTTTGCAATACTATCATGTCCCTTGTCCTGAATCCCAAAAAAGCGGTTTTATGCACATCTTTGCTTCGTTCAAGCAAAAACAGCAGCGGGAAAACTCCTATACCTCCGCCGATAACGCAGATTCTCTCTCCCTTTTCGGGGAGAGTAAATCCCCTGCCCAAAGGGCCCACGCAGTCTGCCGTGTCCCCGCATTCAAGGCAGGACAATATCCTTGTGCCCTTACCCCTGACCATATAAACAATGTCAAAGGTTTTTTCGGCGGGATTTGCCCGCATAATGCTTATGGGCCGTCTTAAGAACGCATCCAGCCCGTCGTGGCACTTTATGTTGACAAACTGCCCCGGGACTGCTTCCGCTGAAATGCGTTCGGATCTCAATCTCAGGAAATAAATATTCTCCGCAAGTTTTTCTGTTTTTTCAATAACAACATCAAAATTCATGAGTATCCTCCGGAATCCTTGCCTGGAATAATTCTCAGCCTCTCAGCTTTTCCAGTATATCCATTATACTTAATTTTTCCAGTTCAATAAACCATTCTCTTTCAAGAATCATGCCAAGATCGTGGGCATCGGATGATGATATAAAGAACCTGTCGGCATATTCGGGATATTTCTTTAAAAAATCCTCTTTTGAAACACCCCTGGACAGCTCCAGCGTGTTAAAGTGCAAGTCGCCGGGTATTGAGCCAAGGTTTGAGATAATACTGTAGGAACTTCTGTCTACATGGGCCGGGACCGGAACACCCCCAATCTCACGAACCAGCGAAACACAGCTGTACAGGTCAAGTTTCGTTGCTGTTGTCAGAAGGTGCTCAACTTTTCTTACAGGCCTGTCGGATGCATCCATAATCCATTGCGGGCCGAAAATGTCCTCCCTGTTCTCTATGTTCAGATAGTAGTTGTTTAAAACCGACTGCATGTTGAAAATACTTTCCAGCGACGGAAAATAACACAGAAGATGGATTTCTTCACTGGTTTCCAGCTCGAGACCGGGCAATAATAAAATACCGGCTTCATCAGCAGCTTTTGATACGGCTTCAAGGTTTCCGGTATGGTTGTGATCGCAGACCGATATTATATCAAGCCCCTTAATTTTCGACATCATGACAATGTTGTTGGGTGTCATGTCATCGCTTGCACAGGGGGAAAGGCAGGAATGAATATGCAAATCCACCGCCGCTTTAACCATTTCCCGACTCCGATTTTTTCAGATGATAATTTATGCAGATTTCATAACTTGTATGCGGGGACTGAACTATAATAACCCCTTTTTCAGCGGCTTTATTGACTGTCTGCTCCTCTACCTCAATATTCTCGGGAATAACAACACAGCTGGCATTGGTAAGGCACGCCACAGCCACAATATTGATATTTGTATGCACGGTAACCCACAGTTCGCCGTCCTTAACACGCGCCATCGCCATGCTTAACAGGTCACAGACATAAACCCCTGTAATCTCGGTTTTATCGGCCCTGTCAGCACAGCTTAATATTCTGTATCCGCAGTGTTGCACAAAATCTTTAACCGTCATTTGGTTTTATTTCCCCCTGGGTATGTATATTGCTAATCCTCTGTTTTCTGCCTGTAAATGTGTTCAAACGCCTTCATATGATCTGCCAGATCCGATACCTTTTCCCTGAGTTTGAATATGCAATCGGTCTCAAATGCCAACCCTCTTACGATATCCTCGGCAAGAGCACGGCAGCTCGGCGAGCCGCAGGCACCGCAGTCAAGACCCGGAAGCCCGTCATTAATCTCCTCCAGCTTCTGCATTTTTATCATTGCTTTCATCATGTTGTCGTCAAGTTTCAATATGGGTTTATACTCCATATCCTTTGTCCAAAGCAAGTCCTGGTAATCCGCCGCTGTGTTTTCCCCGGAAAAATCCCTTTCCTTTGCCCTGTTAACCTGCCACTTCAGGTTTGTACTCGCGACAAAGGGGTTTACAACGGTCAAAGGCCCGCCAAGGCAGCCTTCGGTGCAGGACAAAGCCTCCACAAAATCCACATTTTTGAGCCTGTCCTCAACTATTTCCTCGAATATATTTATAACATTATGAATACCGTGAACAGCAAGTGTCCTGGGGGTTTCAAGGGCACTGCACTCTCCTCCCGAACCAGCCCATCCTACGCCGTACGCACCCGAGGATACAAGATCACCGTCAAAATCCCAGGGTATGCTTTTGATTTTCTCAAGAATCTTAATATGTATATCCTTCATTGAAAGAACGCCGTTTACAAATGATTCCTTTTTCTCGTAGGGCGCCTTCACGCTTGTAACCTTTGCAGCACATGGGGATATAAAGAATATCCCTATTTCTTCGGCCGGAATGTTCTCCCTTTCAGTAATTGTCTGCTTTGCAATTCTTGCAGCCACTTCCATCGGGGATTCAATTTTCAGAAGGTTGTTTATCAGGTTGGGGAATCTTACCTGGACTAAACGGACAACAGCCGGGCACGCCGAAGATATAACCGGTTTTTTTACGTTACCTGCCCCGATTATCCGCCTTGTTGCATCTGAAACTATCTCTGCAGCCTTCGCCACTTCAAAAACCCAGTCAAAGCCAAGTTCCAGCAAACCCTTCAGAATTCTTTCCCGTGAAATATCCTGGCCAAACTGCCCATACAGCGACGGTGCAGGTAATGCCACTTTTACTGGGTATTTCGATAATTCAGATATGGGATCGGTTACTGCTTTTTTGGCATGGTACGGACATACCCTGATGCACTCGCCGCAGTCTATGCACCGCTCTTTTATAATGGTAGCCTTACCGTTTCTGACCCGTATCGCTTCGGTGGGACAATGCTTGATGCAGTTTGTACATCCCCTGCATTTATCCTCCTCAAGTGTAACCGAATGGAAGTAATTAGTCATATTACTGACCTTCCTCTAATACAAGTATATGGTGATATAAACCCTTGTGCCCTTGTTTGGCTCGCTTTCCAGCACAAACCTGTCTGAGTTTTTTTTGATGTTTGAAAGGCCCATTCCTGCGCCGAACCCCATTTCCCTGATGAAGTCGGGTGCCGTTGAATACCCTTCCTTCATCGCGAGTTCAATATCTTCTATACCGGGTCCTTCGTCATAAACCAGGATTTCTATCTTGTCCTCAAAAATCTCAACACGGGCCTTCCCGCCATTACCATGAATCACAACATTCAATTCGGCTTCGTACATGGCAATGGAAGTTCTTTTGATAACTGTCGGATTTACACCCAGCTGGGTTAACAGTTTTCGAACATTGCTTGATGCTTCCCCGGCCAATGAAAAGTCGTTGGCAGGGATGTCATATTCCTTTTTTATAATACTACTCACAACCGCTTCCTTTTCCTGCAATTCCGGCTTTATACAAAATTCCGCAGGCAGTAAACATGGTTAACTCAGTTGATAACAGGACAATACCTTTTTCTTCGGCCAGTTCACACATTTCAGCCGTGGGTTTTTTCCCGCGTACAAACACGACCACCTGGATGTCCATCATCTCTGCAGTGCGTATAACCTGTGGATTTACAAGACCTGTAAGGAGCATGGCGTTCTCCTTCGAAAAAGCCATGACATCACTCATCAAATCCGCACCGCACGCTGATTTAATGACGATATCCATCCTGTCGGCACATGTATGAACCTCGCCTGTAATCAACTCTTTAATTTGCTTTACTTCCATACAACACCTCGTCTGTAGTCAGTACTTCTATTATAGACTTACTGTAAAAAGGCGTCAATCAGTTTTGGATGCATGCTGAACCTAAAGCTAATAAAAAACCGCCGGGTACGGCGGTTTCTGTTTTTTGCTTATTGCTTGCTGCTGAGATACTCGTTCAGCTCATTCACGAGTTTTTCCGGATCTATGCCATGCACAGCGCATGCGTCCTTAATGCTTTCTCCTGAAGCAGACGGACAAAACAGGCAATGCATTCCGTGCTTCATGAAAATCGGCGCCGTGCCTTCGTCAAGCATAAGCACATCCCTGATAATCATATCTCCTGTTACTTTCGCCATCTCATATTCCTCCCCGAAAATTAAAATATCAGTTCCCGAAAGTTTTATAATCAATGTGATGTTTTCAGCCGGCTAAAAGGGATACTACATTATAATATACCCCAAATTGCTTCGGCAGGACAATAAATTTCCGTGCCGGAATTATCCGGCCATTAAAACTAATTATACTCCAAACTTATTATAAAGTGCAACCTGAAAATGCCTTTGCTTATCATCCCTGTCCGGGTTCGGGGTTTTAATAAATTGACTGTGCAGGAATTTAGGGTATAATGTCAAAAGAAGGTATTTTGACATTAACAGGCTGTTATCATTTCATGAATTGCATAATGGTATGAATCGTTAAGACAAAAAAACAATCAAATGCTGATTACCAGCCTAAAATTGGAATAAATGCGTTAACATGCGGAGGATAATTGTGGACAGGAAATCAGGTATAGCATACTGCGGGCTTGTATGCGCTGTGTGCAGTAAAAACAATGAATGCGTCGGCTGCAGAAATGATGGATGTAAAGATAAGGAAAGCTGTAAAAATCTTCAGTGCTGCAGGGCCAAAAATTTACGTGGCTGCTGGGAATGCAGCAGTTTCCCGTGCACGGGCAATATGCTTGACAACAGAAGAATCAGGGCCTTTGCCCGGTTTGCCGGGGAATACGGTGAGGAATTCCTGCTGGATTGCCTTGAAAAAAACGAAAAAAACGGCATAGTATATCATTACCAGGGCCGCCTGGACGGTGACTATGACGTTCCTGATACCGAAGAGGGGATATTTGACATGCTTCTTAGCGGCAGGAAGGCAAAATGAAACACTGATACTGTCAGAACCAATCAGAGTACAAACAGTATTAAGAATGAATATGAAAATTTTCAGATAATACCCCGGAAAACAGCTTGAATGTTGTAACCGGTTATGCGTCATTTCTTTTCGGATAGTTCCGGTTCTTATTTTTTGGATTGATATTTTTATATTTATTGCATAAAATACCGTACATATTCGCATAAAAAGAGAAACTCTGAACCTTGTTATATTGACTGAAATCAAATATTGTGATAATTTTAACACATACGGATTTTTATAATCTACAAGGAGGTGCAGTCATGCGTACTTTTGAAGTTGTTCTGGTTGGTATGGTGGTTGTTTTTGCCGTACTTATATTATTGAGCGTTTGCATAAAGATTTATTCGGCAATAGTGTCAAGAATAAGCAGCAGAAAGAATGGCAGCGGTAATAATGACAACCCGGTAAAAAAAAATGTTTCTGAGACCACTGTTGTTAACCCCAGCCCCGTTCTCAGCCAGCCTCAGCAGGGTTTAAACCCGGAGGTTATTGCTGTTATTGCTGCAGCAATTGCAGCAAGCATGGGTGGCTCAGGTTCTGATATAAAAGTCAGATCAATCAGACGTATTGGACATACCACTCCAATATGGAACGTTGCCGGAAGGAATGAGTATATCCTTACAAGACTGTAAAAAATTAATAGTTAAAGGAGATTATTATGTGGCAGGATTTTGTAAAGGCTATATCAGGTATTATACAGGAATCAGGCTTTGCTAACATGACACCTCTGCATTTTGTAATGATACTGATTGCATGTGTTTTTTTATACCTTGCTATAGTTAAGAAGTATGAACCATTACTGCTGGTGCCGATATCATTCGGTATGCTGGCAGCAAATCTGCCTCTTGGCGGATTAATGAATCCACACCTGTGGGATGCCAATCCTATCGATTATATGGCAATACTCCGCGAAGGCGGTTTGTTTGATTTATTGTATCTCGGTGTAAAACTTGGAATTTATCCTCCGGTGATATTCCTGGGCATTGGTGTTATGACCGATTTCGGGCCCTTGATTTCAAACCCGAAAAGCCTGTTATTAGGCGCCGCAGCCCAGTTCGGCATTTTCGGAACCTATCTCGGGGCTATGGCCCTTGGAAATTTCACTGAAAAGCAGGCGGCTTCAATTGCAATCATAGGCGGAGCAGACGGCCCGACAGCAATATGGCTTACAACGCAGCTTGCACCCGAGTTATTGGGACCGATTGCACTGGCCGCTTATTCATATATGGCGCTTGTTCCGGTAATTCAGCCTCCCATTATGAAGGCACTGACCACTAAAAAGGAACGCGCAATTGTTATGGAGCAGCTTCGTCCTGTTTCCAAAGCTGAAAAAATACTGTTTCCCATTATTGTCACCATTCTCACAATTTTAATAATTCCATCAGCAGCTCCGCTTATTTCTATGCTGATGCTCGGAAACCTTTTCAGAGAATCAGGTGTTGTAGGGCGCTTGAGCGAGACTGCTGAAAATGCATTGATAAATATCGTTACCATCTTCTTAGGTCTTACAGTGGGAGCAACCGCAAGCGCGGACAAGCTCAGTCAGCCCGGTTTCGGCCTGAAGGCACTCGCAATTATCGGACTGGGATTAATCGCATTCAGCGTAGGAACCGCAGCAGGCGTATTGTTTGGAAAACTAATGAACTGGATTTCAGGAGGAAAGATAAATCCGTTGATAGGTTCTGCAGGAGTATCTGCTGTACCGATGGCTGCGCGTGTTTCCCAAAAAGTCGGCCAGGAATCAAATCCTCAGAACTTTCTCCTTATGCATGCCATGGGACCGAATGTCGCAGGGGTTATAGGATCTGCTATTGCAGCAGGTGTCCTGTTATATATGGTCGGTTAAGCATGTTATTTAAAAAAGGCAGGCCATTGTGACCTGCCTTTTTTGTTTATGAAAAATCAGCCAAACTATTGGACAGTAACAGAAGATATATATATAATTATAGTAAATATCAACCCGGGCAATGCTTGACCAAGGGACTAAAAGACTAATTGTGCAAGGTGATTTTATATGAAATATATTGTTCTTCTTGGGGACGGCATGGCCGATTACCCGGTAGCGGAACTGAACAACAAAACACCCTTGGAGGCTGCGGACAAGCCCAATATGGACTATCTTGCCCAAAACGGCGAGATGGGGCTTGTCAAAACAGTACCCGACGGCCTCCATCCGGGCAGTGATGTGGCAAACCTGTCGGTGTTCGGCTATGATCCGCGTGTTCATTATACGGGACGTTCGCCTCTTGAAGCCGTAAGCATGGGAATTTCCCTCGGTGATAAGGATGTTGCAATACGATGCAACCTGGTCACACTGTCGGATGAGGAAAACTATGAAGACAAAACAATGATTGATTACAGTTCGGGTGAGATCACAACCGCCGAATCCCGTGAGCTGATACGCACAATAGCTGAAAAGTTTAATGACGATTCGTTCGCCTTCTATCCGGGTATCAGCTACAGGCACTGTCTTGTTTGGAAAAACGGTAATCTCAGCCTGAACCTTACTCCGCCTCATGATATCAGCGGGAGAAAGGTTTTGGACTATCTGCCGAAGGGTGAAGGAAGCGATATCCTGTTGTCACTGATGAAGAAAAGCACCGAAGTATTAAAAGAACATCCCGTAAATAAAAACCGCATAAAGAACGGTTTGAACCCTGCTACATCAATATGGCTCTGGGGACAGGGCAAAAAGCCTTCGCTTAATACATTCCATGATAAGTTCGGGCTGAAGGGAAGCGTAATATCTGCTGTGGACCTGGTGCGCGGAATAGGGATACTTGCCGGGCTTAAACCCGTTTACGTTGAAGGAGCCACCGGCAATATCCATACAAATTACAGCGGAAAAGCACTGGCTGCATTAAAGGAACTGGAGTCAGGAAGTGATTTTGTTTACATTCATGTTGAAGCACCGGACGAGTGCGGACACCAGGGACTTACCGAAGGCAAGGTCAAATCAATAGAACTCATAGATTCAGAGCTTCTTGGGCCTTTGCTTAAGGGACTATCAAAATGGGACTATTCGATACTTCTGCTCCCCGATCACCCTACACCGCTGTCTATAAAAACCCATTCCGCAGATCCCGTTCCGTATGTAATCTACCGGAAAGGCAATCCAGCGAAAAGCAAAAATACCGGGTACTCCGAGAAAAATGCGGCATCAGCCGGGATATTTATTGAAGAGGGGTACAAACTGATAGAAAGACTGATAAATCCCGGTGCGCCGTAAATACCGGTTCTTTATCACAGGAATAGCATAATAAAAAGCGGTTCTCTTCTGAACCGCTTTTCATATATCCATTAATCATTATACTATTCAACTTTAAGCAATTCCTCCAGCGGCGGAATCTTTATCTTCTGATCTATGGAAATGGTATTGTAAGGTGCAGGAATGTTGTTGTACTTGCCTAATTTTTCGTAATAAGCATCGCTTCCGTAGTACTTCCTTGCTATTGACGACAAGGTTTCTCCTCTTTGAACGGTGTGTTCAATTACTTCTGCCGCGGCCGCCTCTGTAGGCGTGGGTTCAGGTGTCGGCTCGGGTGTTACCTCGGGTGTTGGTGTAGGTGATAACGTAGCAATTGGCGTGGGATTCAATGCAAGATCACCATCTCCAAGGTTTTCAGTCAGGTTCCTCATCATACCCCTGATTACATAAAACAGAATCAGGATGATAAGAACCGCTGTCATGAACACTGATACATAGTATATGATATTTTCATACTTCCTGACGTTTCTCTTCTTGTGTTTATAAGTCGGCGGAGGCACGTTCTTTAATGCCGAAGTCTTTGGTTTAACTGCCGGTTTCCTCGCAGAGCCTGTCGGAGACTTGATTCTTTCAATACCTATGACCATCGCAGTCATGTCGTCGCTGCTGTCCCTTTTCATAGCCTCGGTTACCAGGCGGTAGGCAATATAAGTGCTGTCGCTCCGCATTGACAGGATGTCTTCAATAAATTCTTCGCCAAGAGCATTGTAAACACCGTCACTTAACAGCAGGAACTTATCTCCTTCAAACAATTCTATAGGTTCGGTACTGAATACAGCAGTCCGATTGTCTGTCTCAATGCTCTCCTCTTCCTGTTCTTCCTCTTCATCGGTTATATGATCAAGTTCACCCTGCCATTCCTCCTTTGTATACCCCGGAGTCAGGTGTTTGAAATCATCACCACTGCAGTAGAAAATATGGCCTGTACCATATGTAGCAGCTATAGCTTTGCCACCGGTAAGCAAAAGCCCTGCAAAACCCATTTGCCTCTCAGGCGCATCATCGGGTATGTCATTTATATCATGAAAACTTCGAAGATATTTTACGGTTTCGGTAACCCTTGCGGTGAGCTCCCTTGTTTTATAGTCAATGTCACCGTCCTGAACGGTTATTTTTTCATGGAACTTGCCAATTTCCCTGAGAATTGAGAAATCAGCCTTTTGCTCATCATCAGAAAATTCCATATGATCAGCAACAGCAAAAAAGAATTCCTCAGCCCGGTTCTCAATTGATGCTTCCATATTGTCTATATGATGCTCGGACAAAAATTTACCGTTCATGTAAAAGTCATCGCGGTTCTGTTCCCGTTCATATCCTTTTCGCGAGTATACGCAGGCATTTACTTTCAACAAATCACTCATTTGGAATTTTCCTTCTTTCGACAAGTTTAGATTTTCCCTAATTATAATAGCATAAGGAATCACCGGTTTCAACAATAAACGAGCAGTTATATCAAAGGATTTTATAATATTTTCTAAAATTTTGTATTACATTTTATTAACATTCGAAAATTTCAAACGATTACTAAAAAGGGCGGCGTTCTGCCACCCCTTGATTCTTATGACTGCTGATTCTGCGGAATGAAAGTCGCGCAGTCGGTTTCTTCGCTTGTGTTGGCGTTGCGAGGCTGTACTTCTATCTTCTCTGCAGAACATTTGTCACCTGACATATAATAGTAGCAACTGTTCACAACACACTTGACTCCTTCATTGGGATAGTCCATTTTTTCAACTTTCACAGAGTTCCCTCCTTTTTTCTTATTTTCCCATGCCAAAAAGGGAGATGTTTTAAAACCACTGAAGAATAATTTTGATGCAACATTAATATAATTTGCGTGAATGTGTTTTTAATACAAAACAAATATTAGAAAAAATCATTCGTTGTATTCTTAAATCGTATTCGATATAATATAATTACTTTGATACATCTCAGTTTTTTTAATTTATTTTTTTGTGGGGTAGAAAATGAGCAGAAATAAGTTGAAGTATTTTAGTGTAAGAAAGATCGCAGATCTTAGAGACATGGTGAAGCAAACCACCGAATTAATCCCCGACAGCAGCGCATTCACATTGAAAGACAGCGACGGTAATTTTACATCCATTACATACAGGGAATTTTCAGAGTCTTTGAACAAGTTCGGAACAGCCCTCATTGACCTGGGTCTTAAAAATGCAAAAATAGCGGTGATGAGTGAAAACAGGTATGAATGGTGCCTTACATACCTGGCCGTTGTCAACGGCGCCGGCGTTATTGTACCGCTGGACAAGGAACTTCCCGTCAATGAAGTGTCCTCCCTGTTATCCCGTTCGGAAGCATCTGCAATTGTTACATCTTCGGATTACATAGAAAGCGTTATCAAAATAAAAGACGATCTGCCTGACTTAAAATATATAATCAGCATGGATCCTGTAAGGGACGGGCAAAAAGACGGGATTATTACAATACCTGAAATGCTCGAAAAAGGGCAAAGCCTTATTGAATCGGGCAACCGGGAGTACATAGACGCTGAAATAAATCCCGAAGAAATGAGAATGCTTATCTTTACATCGGGCACCACCGACAAATCGAAGGGAGTAATGCTGTCCCACAAAAACATATGCCATGATATTATGGGTGTATCACAACTTCTTACAGCTGACAACCGTGACAACATTCTGTCCATACTCCCGCTCCATCATACATATGAATGTACCGCAGGTTTCCTGACAATGGTTTACCTTGGAGTATCGATTGGTTTCTGTGAAGGCCTCAGGCATATATCGAAAAATATCCAGGAGTACAAACCAAGTATCATCATGTCGGTTCCGCTGATACTTGAAAATGTATACAACAAAATAGAGAAAAAGGCGAAAAAGGAGAACAAGTACCTTAAATTCAGGTTTGGCCTGTTTATTGCTCCGCTTCTTGCAAAACTCGGGATAAAAGATATACAGAGAAAACTGTTCAATGAAGTACATCAGAACCTGGGCGGAAGATTAAGGCTTATCATTTCAGGCGCATCAGCCCTCAACCCGAAAATAAGCAAGGCGTTCCGGGCAATGGGGTTCAACCTGCTGCAGGGGTACGGCCTTACAGAATGCTCACCGATAGTTTCGGTCAACAGGCTTGAAAAATACAAGGACGGATCGGTAGGCCTGCCTCTTGCCGGTGTTGAAGTAAAAATCCTGGATCCGGGCAGGGATAAGATCGGTGAGATTCTTGTCAGGGGCGACAACGTCATGATTGGATACTACAGGAATGAGGAAGCAACCCGTGAAGTATTGAAGGACGGCTGGCTCCACACCGGCGATTACGGCAGGATAGACAAGGACGGATTTTTATATATAACAGGCCGGAAGAAGAATGTTATTGTTACCAAGAACGGAAAGAATATTTATCCTGAAGATATTGAGTTGTATCTGAACCAGAGCCCGTACATCCTTGAATCCCTTGTTTATGGTGTTGATGATCCTGAGCATGACGAAACCAGGGTATGCGCCCAGATTGTTCCGAGAATGGAATACTTCGAGGAAGAGCTCGGCAGACAGCCGTCAGATGAAGAAATTCATAAGGCTATTCTGGCCGAGGTTAAGAAAGTCAATAAGAAGCTGTCTTCTTACAAAAGAATTCAGCATTTTGATATCAGGAAGGAAGAATTTGAAAAAACCACGACGAAGAAAATCAAGAGATATGTTGAGCTTCTGTCAGTCAACATTTCCAATCTTACAAACAAGCTAAAAATAAAATAAACAGGTGAAATTATGCTGGCAACCTATCATACACACAGTTCCTTCTGCGATGGCGCCATGATGCCCGAGGACTATGTTCAGGCAGCCATAAGGAAAGGTTTTTCAGCCATAGGTTTTACATCCCATGCCCCCTTTTTCTTCGACACAGGCTGGACCATGAAGTCTGAAAAACTTTCCGAATATATTGGGACCATTAAGGAACTGAAGGAAAAATATAAAAACCGGATACAGATTTATACCGGCCTTGAAACCGATTTCTATCCGGACAGCAGGGACTTCAGGGATTATCCGGGTATCGACTACACAATAGGCTCGGTGCATTTCATTTATGATGAAAAAAATGACAGGTACCTGACAGTGGACGGTCCCCCCGATGAGTTCAGGGAACTGCTGGGCAGTGTATTCGGCGGCAATGCCAGGGCACTTGTGGAAACATACTATAACCAGCTTGTTGAAATGATAAGGACTCAGCCGCCTGATATTGCAGGTCACCTTGATGTGATAAAAAAGAACAACGCCGGTAACGAATATTTTGACGAAACCGAGATATGGTACAGGAACAAGGTTGAAGAGGTTTTATGCATTATCCGCGAGAAGAATATAACGGTGGAGATCAATACCGGCGGGATTTCCAGGGGATATACCGCTGAAATGTATCCTTCCGAGTGGATACTGAAGCTCATCAGGGAAATGGACATACCCGTGGTGCTGAATTCAGACGCGCATCATCCGGACTGGATCGACTCATACTATTCTGAAGCCCTGAAAATATTAAAAAGGTTGGGGTTCAGCCACCAGCGCGTGCTGTACAACGGCCGCTGGCAGAATGTGCTGTTGTAGTTCTGTGGGCGTACAGGTGCGTTTGTTCCCGTATTGAAAGGATGATATCGATTAGAAAAGGCGGACAGATTTGTCCGCCTTTCAACATCGCTGTATTAATACCTGCCGTATTCGTTTACTGCCCAAAGGAAAATCTTTATGTTGTCATAGGATGTTCCGGCGGCTATGCTGCCTGCGGTTGTGGCAACAAGGCCTCCGTCTCTGCCGGCTGCATCTATATCTCTCTTGACGGTTTCGATGATTTCATCGGCACTTCCGTTACGCAGTGTGAAAGGTGGTATTTGCCCGTGAATTACGGCCCTGGGCATTGCCTTTCTGATTTCTGCGGGATGTATTGTGGGCCCGAAATTAACATTATTCACGCCCAAATCATTCAGTATCGGCATCAAATGCCCCATCGCACTGTCCGAGTGCTGATACCTGTAGTCATTCGGGGCGGGTGCAAATTCCCTGAAAATTCTTTCAAGGAATGGCGCACAGAATTTCTCGTACTTGTCAGGCGGGAATAAATAGCAGTTGTCGTCGGTGATCCAGTAACCGGGCTTTAGTTCAGAGTTTGTTGCTTTCAGAAGTGCTTTATGGTATTCCACCATCTTTTCGGTCAGGACCTCGAAAAAAGACTTCATTACATCGGGTTCTTCCATAATGAAAATACAGGTGTTTTCGGTACCAAGGATACTTGTCGCCATCGTTGCAGGTCCCCTGTGCCCCCTGCTGCCGTAATCAAGTTTGATTCCTGTCTCTTTTTCCACACGTTCCTTTTCAGCATACCATTCATCCGGGAAGGCCTCTTTTTCCATATCCAGTTTTTCTGCCCTTGATATCAGTTTTTTAACATCTTCAATATCCTCTACGGTTGATTCAAGCCATGGCGTGCCGCCTTCGCTGTACTCCCAGTGAGCACCCATAATAACTTCAAACCTGTTGGGTGAAACCGTCATTTTCTCTTCTTCATCAAAGAACCGCATTCCTATGGCTTTTTCCATCCTGTCGTTGCAAAGCCTGTTCATCCGGAGCCTGAAATCCCTGTCATGGTAATAGCGTACTGTGGACTCAATACTCACATCTTCAAACAAAAAGTGGTCATCAAAGGGCAGTTTTACCGGTACACGCGGTTTGCTGGTTGTGAAAGGCTCAAAACACTTTTCATTCTCTTCCCAGAACTTTTTGTAATCCAGTTCATACATGACCAAAGATCCCCCTTTATTACAAGCCACCCGCGTGGCTTTTTTACAGACAGCCTTAACGGGCGGACAGAGACGTCCGCCCATGCAGAATCATCTGGTATGCCTGTTGCTGAAAGCGCGGACGGGAACGTCCGCATAGTGTACATGCAGTGCTTCTTTCAATTACTTAACTACAATGTTGACGAGGCGCTTTGGCACTACGATTATCTTTACGATTTCCCTGCCTTTCAGGTAGACCTCAGCCTTTTCATCGTTCAATGCGGCTTCTTCTACTGCCTTGTTATCCGCATCCTGGGAAACCTGTATTTTGTATTTAACCTGGCCGTTAACCTGGACTGCCATTTCAACCGTATCCCTTACAAGAGCCTTGGGATCATACACTGGCCATTTCTGATTGAATATTGAATACGGATATCCCATTTGTTCCCACATCTCCTCGCAGAAATGCGGAGCAAAGGGTGACAGGATTATCAATAAATCACGAATGGCGCCTTCCATCAATCCCCTGTTCTTCAATTCAAGGGCATCGTACTTGTAAAGGGCGTTTGTAAGCTCCATTATACGGGCAACCGAAGTATTGAACTGGAATTTTTCCGCGTCTTCGGTAACACCTTTTATTGCCGTGTTCTGGACAAATACCAGTTCTTTTTCTTCAGGGCCGATACGATCGGTTGTATTCCCGCCCTTTTCACTAATAAACTTTTCAACAAGCCTTTCCACGCGGTTGACAAACCTTGAAATGGCTTTTATGCCTTCATCGCTCCAGGGACCTCCCTCTGTATATGCAAAGCCGAATGCAAGATAAAGCCTGAATACGTCAGAGCCATATTCCTTTATATAGTCATCGGGCGATATTGTATTGCCCCTGGATTTGCTCATTCTCGCACCGTCCGGGCCCAGGATAGTTCCCTGGTGCACAAGGGACCTGAAAGGTTCGTCGAAATCAAGGTATCCCATATCCCTTAATGCCTTTGTGAAGAACCGTGCATACAGCAGGTGCATCGCTGCATGTTCGGCACCGCCCACGTATTTGTCAACCGGCAGGATTTTGTTTATCCATTCCCTGTTAAACGCTTCCTTGTCATTACGGTTGTCGGGGTATCTCAGGAAATACCAGGATGAGCATACAAAGGTATCAAGCGTGTCCGGATCCCTCTTTGCGGGTTTACCGCACCTGGGGCACGTGGTATTCATGAATGCCTCGCACTTTTTCAGCGGTGACTCTCCATCGGGAGTAAACTCCACATCGTAGGGCAGTTCAACAGGCAGATCCTCTTCGGGAACCGGCACAATCCCGCAGCTGTCGCAGTGGATAATGGGAATCGGTGCACCCCAGTAACGCTGTCTTGAAACAAGCCAGTCCCTGAGGCGGTAATTTACCTTGAATTCAGCTTTATTCTCCTTTTGAAGTTTTTTAACTATTTCAGTTCTCGCCTGTTCAGAAGTCATTCCCGAGAATTCCGCACTGTCGGTCAGCACTCCGTCTTCGACAAAGGGAAGGTCGTCAGGCGAACCATCCTTGCTTTTGATAACTCTACTTATCGGGAGGTTGAATTTTGTTGCAAACTTGAAGTCACGTTCATCATGCCCGGGTACCGCCATAACACATCCGGTACCGTAGCTGGCCAGGACATAATCGGAAATCCAGATGGGTACCTTTTCGCCGTTTACCGGGTTAATTGCATAGCCTCCGGTGAAAACTCCCGTCTTCTCCTTAACAGTGGACATTCTTTCGATTTCGGTCTGCTTCCTTGCAAACTCCTTATATGCCTCCACCTGTTCCCTGTACTCGTCGGTTGTAACTTCGTCGGTCAGTTCACTTTCGGGTGCAAGGACCACATAGGTCACACCGTAAAGGGTATCGGCCCTCGTGGTGAATACTTTGAATGTCCTGTCGCTTCCATATACCTTAAACTCTATTTCCGCACCTTCCGAACGGCCAATCCAGTTTGTCTGGATTTTTTTCGTCTTCTCGGGCCAGTCCAGGCCGGGAATGCAGTCAAGAAGCTCCTGGGCATAGGCGGTTATCCTGAAGAACCACTGGGTCAAATCCCTTTTAACAACCTCGGTATGGCAGCGCTCACAGCCGCCGTCCACAACCTGCTCGTTCGCAAGAACTGTCTTACAGCTCGGACACCAATTTACCGGGGCATTTTTTCTGTATGCAAGCCCGTGTTCATAAAGTTTCAGGAAAATCCACTGGGTCCATTTGTAGTATTCGGGCGCACATGTTATTACCTCGTAATCCCAGTCATAGGTCGCACCCATTTCCCTGAGCTGTTTTTCCATCGTTTCAATATTCTTATACGTGGAATCCTTCGGATGTATACCTGTTTTTATGGCATAGTTCTCGGCAGGAAGCCCGAAAGCATCAAAACCCATGGGATGAAATACATTGTAGCCCTGCAGCCGCTTCATCCTTGCCCATGAATCGGTCAGCCCGAAATTGTACCAGTGGCCTACATGCAGCTTTGCGCCCGAAGGATATGAAAACATCTCCAGGCAGTACAGCTTTTTATCGAGATTCTCCCTGTCGAACCTGTAAAGATTGGTTTCTTCCCATTTTTTCTGCCATTTCTTGTCTATTTCCGTTGAATACGCCATCTGTTACGCCTCCTGTTTATATACAACGCTTCGGCTTATGTTCAGACCAAAAGCGCAGAATCTTTCTATTCAGCATTATTTACCGGGATGGCCTTGCCATCCTGCCACAGTCGTTCGAGGTTATAAAATTCGCGATCTTCTTCATGGAAAATATGAACAACTATATCACCGTAATCGATAAGAATCCATCTTCCATGATTGTAGCCTTCCACCCGGAGCGGAGACACTCCCTTTTCCCTCAGCCTGAACTCCACTTCGTCGGCAAGGGTCTTTATATGGGTTGTGGATGTACCGCTGCATATGACAAAATATGTTGCAACGGTTGTCAGATCCTGAATGTTAATAACCCGAAGATCCTTTGCTTTCTTGCCCTCCAGTGCGGTGATTATTTCATTGTACAATTCACTGATTTCCATTAATTTTATAACCTCCCGTTAATTTTATATGTCTTTATGATAACCTTAACATGGAATGGTTTCAAGGTATTTTTTGTACATCAGAACCATGTATTTGAAAATGAGCAGTCAGTCCTTTTCATAAAAGTCTTCGGGTATACTGTCCAGGTACCCGGGAAGTTTATCAAGTGTATATATATAAAGCCTGTGCAGTGCCCTGCTGCACACGGTGTAAAACAGGTTTTTCTCTTCCTCCCCTGTATACGGGTTATCTAAGTTCAATACAAAAACCACGTCAAACTCCAGCCCTTTCGACAGGTATGACGGCATTACCGTTATCCCGCGGGGAAAAGTTGTTTCAGCTTTCACCACCAGGTTGCATTTAACGTACCCTGACAGGATTTTGTGTATCATTACAGCTTCATGCCTGTTCCTTGCAATCACAGCCATTGACCTGTAGCCTTCTGAAACCGTGTCATCGATATCTTTCTTTATTCTGCGTGCACATTCTTCGGCAGACTGCACAACACATACCTTTGGCGGTTTTCCGTTTCTGTTTATAAGCCCGCTTCCTGTTTCAATGCCTGCAATATGGTTTACGAACCTTGTGATTTCAAGGGTGGAACGGTAGCTTTTCGTCAGTTTTATATGCGATACGCTCCGGGTCTGGAATATCTCTGCCAGGGCATCGGTGTCACCTATATTTGCATACGGGTTCAGGCTCTGGTTCAAATCGCCGACCAAAGTAAAACTGCTGGACGGGAACAGCTCGTGTATTATTTTCATCTGGAGCGGCGTATAATCCTGCGCCTCGTCCACAACAACATGGTGAATGTTTTCCCTTCGCGGTATTCCGTATAACTTGCCTTTCAAATACAGCATCGGCGCAAGATCCTCGTAAAGAAGAATGCCCTGATCCAGTTTTTCCAGCGTAAACTCAGCCACGTCGGCAAAATCCCCGTCAAAGACATATGAACCGTCAAACATTTTCCTGTATGCCTCAATAACAGAGATATTTCCTATAAACCTTGCCTTTTCACGCAGATGTTTGAAACGTTTTAAAACTATCCTTACAGCAAGTCTTCTTCTTTCATACGGCCTTAAATCCGACATAGCCGGATCCTTTTTCAGTTTTTCAATCAACTTCTCAATCTGTTTATATTCCTGCTGTTTTATAAGATACAGAACACGGTTCCTTATCTTTTTCAGCCTCGGTACCAGCGGAAGGTAGGTATATTCTTTATTGTAAAGGTCCATTTGTTCCTCCCGCGAAATGATCACCTGGCCTTCGGATTCAATGTCTTCAAACTCACATGGGTTTTCATACAGCCGGTTAGTATACTCCTCCAGCCTCTTCAGAAACCCGACCGATGATTTGTACCTTATTGACTTTATCCTGGTATAATACTCTTCACTTTTCCCTGCAGCTAAAATATACTCCATCTGTTCGTTCAAATCGGTGATCACAAGGCCGGTTTTCAGGAACCTTTTGGCAAATTCCATGAATGTTGTCTGCCTTACATTCTCTTCGCCCAGTTCGGGCAGTACCTCGGATATATAATCATTGAACAGGTCGTTCGGCGAAAGTATAACCACACTGTCGCTGAAAATACTGTTCCTGTACCGGTACAGAAGAAAGGCAACACGGTGAAGGGCTATCGAAGTTTTCCCGCTGCCCGCAGGCCCTTCAACTATCAGTAACCTGTGTCCTTCATCCCGGATGGCTTTGTTCTGCTCCCGCTGTATGCTGGTAACTATTGTCTTCATTTTCTCGTCCCTGCTTTGACCCAGCACTTCCTGGAGTATGTCATCATCAATCTTGACATCCGAGTCAAACATGTATTTTATCCGGCCATTCTCAATCTTGAACTGCCTTTTCAGAACCAGTTCCCCTTCAATACGGCCCGAAGGGGTATCGACCCCTGCCCTGCCTGTGTCATAGTCATAAAACATGCCCGAGATTGGAGCTCTCCAGTCATATACAAGGATTTCAAGGGTTTCTTCATTCTGAACCATTGAAATACCGATATATATCTGTTCTGTACCCTGTTCCCCGTCTTCCTGAAAATCTATCCTTGCAAAGTACGGGCTGTTCTGCATTTTCCTTAGCCTTGCTATTCTTTCGGCCGCGCTCCTGTAAGTTATTTCAAGGTTCCGCATTTCGTCAAGGTAAATTTTGGCCTGGACAAGCTGATCCATGTCCTGGAGGTCGTTAGGTGCGTTTTCCACCTCTTCCCACATGTTCCTGTATGTTGTGCGGATATTGCTCACAAAAGCCTGTTCTATTGCAGTCATCTGCTTTAGCTGTGATTCTATCTCCTCAAGGGTTCTTTTCAGTCGCTTTTCCTCGTAAACCCTGTCCCTATCCTGCATACTTTCCCTCCAAATGCTATCCATCAGGTCTTAATGTTTTTCTGTTAATTATATGCCAAAACCCGCTTACCCTGTATATACGGTTTAAAAGGCCCTGAGGAAATCCTCGGTTCTTCCGCCAAGGCTCCGTATCGTGCCGACTATCTCGTAATATAACGCCCGGTCAAGATCCCCGTTCCTTTCAAGGTAACCCCGCAACATCGGAACGGCCCTGCCGTCGCCATATGCCTTGAGACATATAACAGCCGGCATTTTATCTTCCATTGTCCTGAAAGCCGTCCTGAGCCTGGTGTATATCCTGTCATCCCTGAAGTTTGAACCGACAGATGCCAGTACATAAAGCAACATTTTTTCCACGCTTCCCATTTCCTTTTCCTCAAGGATTCCAAGTATCGGCTCGATAGTGCAGGAACCCGCATTTTTCAATGCTTCTTCAATGTGATCCAGTTCATAACCCTTTTCATTCATTTTATAAGCCAGATCAATCAACGGACGGACAGATTCTGCTACGCCCAGCCTTCCCAGGGCTGATACAGCCGCAATAAAAACCATGTCGGTGTTCGGGTCGTCAAAACGGGTACCGGCAAGGTCTGCAAGCGTGGAAACAGCCCTGCCGCTAAAACTTTTCAGTTTTTCTGTTACAATAAAAGGTATCTCCTCGTCCGTATGTTCTGCCATATACAGGAACAGATCAAAAACCTCGTCAAACTCTTCCATGGCGTTGATTATTTCTGACGGTGTCAAAGAGCCAAGTGATTCAACAGGGGTATTCGCCCATTCCTCCATGACTTTTTCCTTGTCTTTCTGGTATTGCTCCAGCTGCCTGTATAACTCGATTTCCTGTTTGTCAACAGAACGGGCGTCAGTTCCGGCGGATGTAACGTTTTCGAAACGGTCCCTTATTGCCGTGCAATAGCTTTCAGCCAGCGCTTCCTTCAGATTATGCATCATATACCTCCGCTTAATACCTGAGTTCTGATTGGTCAAAATACCCCTGTCCGGTCACAGGCCGGTTTTTCACCGCCGGCACAAAGATCACAGGGGTGTATAATAAAAGGATTATATCAGAATTACACTGCATCCACAAGGAAGAGGATATGCTCAGCTTTATGCTGCTTCTTCAACGGGCTCCTGTATCGGCTGTACGCCCCGTCCCTTTACAAGCAGCACTGCAATAATGGATATACACAAAACAATTGTTACGGCAAGACCGCCCTCAAGGCCGAAGTCCCCGCCGTTCAGCAGCGTTCCTTCACCCGTTGGAACAAACGAAAACAGCGATACGGGAGAATCCATTCCGCTCACCTTGATTCCGAAAATATTACCCTGTGTAAAGTTCCATATGGAGTGTATTGCACTTATTCCCCAGATGCTGTTGGCTTTCAATGTATACAATGAAGCAAACACGCCGAATAACGCCAGGTTTATAACAGCAAGAACCGATATTCCGCTGTTGAAAATATGTAGCAGTGCAAACAGGATGGAATTGACAAATACAGCCAAAGCAATGGAATTCCTGCTTGCTATTGATATCATCAGGTAACCCCTTAAGAATACTTCTTCAGCCATTCCCTGGATGACAAACCCGATAAAGAAAGCAAAAAGCATAAGCCATCCGTTTCCGATGATATAACCGTTATACTTCAGCGTACCGCCTGCCCAGGCAATCAGGACACAGGCTCCAAACATCACAAATCCCAGTACAAGGCCAAGTCCATAGTCCCGAAGCATTTTCTCCCGCGTAAATCCCATTGAGTACAAGCTGCGTTTTTCCAGGAACCTGCAGTATACTATTGTGAGAATTGTCATAATGCCGGTGCTGAAAAGCATAAGCAGCACAAGAGCCGGTTGATGGGATTCCATGGTTGTCATCAGGCTGCTTGCCTGTACATCGCCCTGCATAACAGACCTGACACCCAAAAACGCTCCGTAAACAACAAGGGGAATGGACTGCAAAACTGAAATTGTAAAAAATACACCGATAAAAATAAGCAGCTGAAGCGGAAAAACAGGTCTGAAACTTGCTTTTTTTGCTTCTTCGACAATAGGCGGACAGTTTTTGAATACTTCAAACATCTTACAAACCTCCATATCAATAATTTTTAATCATTCCCGAGCGTTCGTATAATATTAGCATACTTCGGCATAAAGTTAAATATTGTATCACATGCATTTATAATATAATACAGTATTAATCTGCAATTTGTTTGATCCAGGCTGAAAATTCAAAGGAAAAATTTTTGCGGCCCCCGGGACAGGGTGTTTTTTTCACTGTATAATGGTAATATATAATAAATATCCTGATACATTAAGTCACAATAATTATTCCGGGAGGTTTTTATCCATGCAGTTTACATTCAGTCACAACAATATCAATGTTCTTGACCTGGAAAAAAGCATCAGGTTTTATGAAGAAAATTTAGGGCTGAAGGAGACGCGGAGAGTTGAACCCGAACACGGAGAGTTCATACTGGTTTTCTTAGGTGACGGCGTTTCAAAACACCGCCTTGAGCTGACCTGGCTGCGCGACCGCAAGGAACCCTACGATTTGGGCGACAATGAAATCCACCTTGCCTTTGAAGTTGACGATATGCAGGCAGCCTATGAGCTTCATAAGAAAAACGGAGTCATATGCTACGAGAATGAAGCAATGGGTATATATTTCATAAACGACCCGGACGGATACTGGATCGAGATAATACCGAAAAAGGACAGGGAATAAACAGCCGTAAGGTTCCGGCTATTTACAGGTGAAATCAGCTGAATAAAGGCAGCCCCGCTTTGGTCAGCGGGGCATTTATTTATGCCTGATGTGCATTCAGCATTTGTCAAAGTATCTGCCCTTAGGACTGAAGATATCGGGGCAGAAGATTATTATTAACAGGACAATAATAATGATCCATTCCCAGCCTCCAAAAAAACCCTTATCGCAATAATCGCCCATCCATAATCACCTCGCATACTTTAGCTGATATATCCTATGCGGAAAAGGGTTATTTGGTTACCGTAATACCGCATACCTGGTTATAGAGATTACCGTACTCGCGTGCCGACCTTTCCCAGCTGAAATCCTGCTGCATGCAGTTTGTGACAATGCCTCTCCATTTTTCCTTGTCTTTATAAACTCTCATTGCCCTTATCACCGCATCCTTCATTTCATGGGCATTGTAATTCGCAAACGTAAAACCCGTCCCTTCACCCGTATATTCATTGTATGGGATAACGGTATCTTTCAGTCCCCCGGTCTCCCTTACAATTGGAACCGTTCCGTAGCGCATGGCGTATAATTGCCCTAAGCCGCAGGGTTCAAAAAGGGACGGCATAAGGAACATATCACAGCCTGAATAAATCCTTTGGGCCAGCACATGATCATATCGCATATTTGCCGACATTTTACCCCTGAAAGCTCCCTGTGCCCACAGAAACATGTCCTCGTACCTTTTTTCACCGGCTCCGAGGACTATAAGCTGAAGATCCATTTCCAGGAGTTCGGCGATCATTCTGTCAATCAAATCCAGGCCTTTTTGCGCAACAAGCCTTGAAATAATTCCTATAAGCGGCGTTTCAGGATTTACGTCCAGGCCTGCTTCCTTCTGCAGTAATACCTTGTTCTTTTGCTTGTCTTCAATGCTGTTAACCGAGAAAGGCACATATATATTTGGTGTCAGCGGGTCGTTCTCCCCATAATCTATCCCGTTCAGTATTCCGCAAAGATCCCGCGAGCGTTTCCTGAGGATTCCGTCCAGGTTTTCACCGTAGAACCCGGTCTTTATCTCTTCGGCATATGTCCTGCTTACCGTTGTGACTTTTGCGGAATAAGCTATTCCTGCTTTCAGGAAGTTAATACAGTTGTAAAACTCAACTCCGTCCGGGTGAAAGTATTCCCAGCCGAGGCCGATAATTTCATCCATCATTTCTTTAGGAAAAATTCCCTGGTATTTAAGATTGTGAATGGTCATGACGGTATGAATATACTGATAGAACCCTTTATTCCTGTAATACCTGTAGTGGGCGTCAAGGAGCACGCTTACAAGGCCTGTCTGCCAGTCGTTGCAGTGGATGATATAAGGCCTGAACCCGATTACCGGAAGAACTTCCAGTACTGACTTGCAGAAGAAAGTGAATCTTTCGCCGTCGTCCACCTGCCCGTAATACCAGTCACGGTTGAAATAACGTTCATTGTCAATGAAGTAAAAAGGTACGCCTTCATGCTCCAGGGTGAATATGCCGTAGTATTCACGCCGCCATGTAAGATTCACATAAGTATACCCTATGAAACTCATTTTATTAATATATTGCTGCGGTATTTGGCTGTATTTCGGCATAACAACACGGATGTCAATGCCATGTTTCCTTAATGCTTTGGGAAGTGAGCCGGCGACATCTGCAAGGCCTCCTGTTTTTGCAAAGGGCGCTGCTTCTGATACTGCAAACCATACTTTCATTTCTGAAAACCTCCAAACAAAGTATACAGACCTATTGTTCCTGTTAATCACTTGCTTAATTCCTCCGGTTGCTTTACTATAAAGGTGAATATTTCTTTTAGCTTATGCTCTGGAGGTGTTTTGTTTGCTGCCTGTGAAAAAATACTGGGAGGACCCTGCCATACTGCATGTTAATTGCGAGAAGCCAAGGGCTTATTTTATTCCTTATGAAACATACAATAACGCTGTGAAGGGTGTTCGGGGCACATCGGGATACTACCGGTCCCTTAATGGGATGTGGAATTTCAGGTATTATCCAAGTGTTTACGAAGTGGAAGACGGATTTTACAGGGAAGATTTCCGCTGCGAAGGCTATGACAAAATTCCCGTTCCCTCCAACTGGCAAATGCACGGTTATGACACGCCAAACTATACAAACGTTACGTACCCATACCCATGCGATCCTCCGTATGTGCCGGCTGAAAACCCTGCAGGCATTTATATACGGGATTTTTACATGCCTGACATTGCTGAAAAGGATGTATACCTTCTTTTTGAAGGAGTCAACTCCTGTTTTTACCTTTGGATTAACGGTGTTGAAGTCGGATACAGCCAGGTCAGCCATATGACTTCGGAATTTTTAATCACACCGTATTTAAAGCCGGGTCAGAACCGTATAGCCGTAATGGTGCTGAAATGGTGCGACGGAAGCTATCTTGAAGACCAGGACATGTGGCGTCATTCGGGGATTTTCAGGGATGTATATCTTTTATACCGGGACAGGATCCATATCAGGGATTTCTTTATAAAGACCAGTCTCGACGAAAGCTATACAAAAGCTGACGTAGAATGTGAAGTTGAGTTTAGGGACAAAGGCGCGAATGCAGAACGAACTTATCCGCTCCGTGCAATGGTTAAGGATGTTCACGGCAATGTAATATTTGACAAGTCAATGAATCTTTCCGGGAAGGATTCCTTTGGTTTTACAATTGAAAATGCCGATCTCTGGAGTGCCGAAACACCAAACCTGTACCAATTGATCCTGTATCACAACAGCGAAGTAATCCTGCAGAAATTCGGCATTATAAAAACAGAGATAATAGATTCGGTAATACATATCAACGGCAGGCCTGTAAAATTCAAAGGGGTTAACAGGCATGACTCCCATCCCGAACTTGGGCATACGACTCCGCCCGATCATATAAAAAGGGATCTCATCCTGATGAAAAAGCATAACATAAACGCAATCAGGACATCCCATTATCCGAATGATCCGAGATTTTTGGAGTACTGTAATGAATTGGGCTTTTATGTAATAGATGAAGCCGATCTTGAATCACATGGCGCAAGACACGCCGGCGACTTTTGCATGTTTTCAAAGGATCCTGCCTTTGCCGAAGCATTTCTGGACAGGATGCAGCGCATGGTTGAACGGGACAAAAACCATCCCTGTATTGTCATGTGGTCCCTTGGAAATGAATCAGGATTCGGCCCCAACCACAGAAAAATGGCCGAGTGGGCAAAGAACAGGGACAAAAGCAGGCTTATCCACTATGAAGGCGCGTTCAACGAGGAAGTTCTAAAGGCAGAACCCGACAATTCCTGTCTTGATGTATACAGCAACATGTATGCGAGTGTGAACTGGCTGGAAAACACATTTCTTAAAATGGAGGATGAAAAAAGGCCGCATGTGCTCTGCGAGTATTCCCATGCGATGGGAAACGGCCCGGGAGATTTGAAGGACTACTGGGATCTTATATACAGTCACCCAAGGCTGTCGGGCGGTTTTGTATGGGAATGGACCGATCACGGCATAAAAACCCGGACACCTGACGGAATAACCTATTATGCCTACGGCGGAGACTTCAATGACGAACCGAATGACGGCAATTTCTGCATAGACGGCCTTGTCTATCCCGACCGCACTCCCCATACAGGCCTTATGGAGCTGAAAAACGTAATAGCCCCTGTAAGAACTGAGGCAGTGAATCTTGAATCGGGCGAGTTCAAAATCACAAATTTGTATGACTTTATCGATCTGTCACACCTGGCTCTGAACTGGGTGGTTGAGAAAAACGGAATCAGGCTTGATTCGGGCACTGTTTACGAACTTAACATTGTCCCGCACCGGTCGGAAATTGTTAAAATACCGTATAACCTGCCCGAAAAAGCAGACGGCAGATATTTTGTGCGCATTTTCTATACATTGAAGGAGGATACCGCCTGGGCGAAAAAGGGCTATGAAATCGCCTTTGCACAGTTTGAACTGCCGGTTGGGCCTGCCGGGAAAATTATCGTTAAGGCGCCTCCTTTTGTCAGTATATTGAAAAATGAAAGAAGTGTTGTGATAAACGGCCGGAACTTTGAATACGAATTTAGCCTTATCGACGGATGCTTTACGCAACTGCGGTATGCCGGCGTTGATCTTATCTGCGGAAAACCTGTTTTCACGGTATGGCGTGCACCGACCGACAATGACAGGAATGAAAAGTCTGCCTGGATCCGGAATGGGTATGATCGCCTGAAAACCCGTACCTATAGTGTTGAAATCACCAACGAAAGCGAAAACTCTGTTTCGATAAAAGCCGCATACTCTTTAGGTTTCTATTCAAACAAACCTGTATTGCGGGGTACTGCAGCATGGACCGTCATGGGAAGCGGTGACATATTCCTTGACAATAAGGTTGAGGTGAGGGAAGGTCTGCCTTTCCTGCCAAGATATGGCCTGAAGCTGGTAATGCCCCGTGGAAGCGAGTACGTGGAATTCTTCGGTTACGGCCCCCACGAAAGCTATATTGACAAGCGCTGGAGCACTTACAAGGGAAGGTTCGTGACAACGGTATCCGACATGCATGAAGACTACCTGTATCCGCAGGAGAACGGGAGCCATTTCGGAACCGAATGGGCATGCGTTACTGATGCCTTAGGTATGGGGCTTTTGTTCACAGGCATTGACGATTTTTCATTCAATGCCACGCATTACACTCCTGAAAACCTTACAGAAGCAAAACATCCGCACGAGCTTGTGAAGCTGCCCGAAACCATTGTGCATATCGACTACGCAATGAGCGGAGTGGGCTCCAACAGCTGCGGACCAAGGCTTTTACCCAAGTATCAGCTGAATGAACGCAATTTTAACTTCAGGCTTCGTATCAGGCCCATTTTCAGGCATGATGTCATCATTGACGACATCATCCGTGAAGAAATAGAGTAATATTATAACCAAACAGTGCTTTGATTTGCCGAAGCCCGAAAGGTTATAATTGAACTGAGCCAGGCGCATGGTTTCACAGCTTCAGGAAGCTGTAATCCTTATTGAAAGGAGTGATCCATATGAGAATCGCAACGGAGGTGGCTGTGCTTTAACAGCCGAAAGGTGTACGGGTGCCTCCCGTACACCTTTTTAAATTGACTAAAACTCATTTCCGGCCTCTTCCTGTTCACCGCCGTTTATTTCTAATTCTTCACTTTTCTTTGGCCTTTTGCCTTTCCGGTTTTTAAACTCGGCCCGAATCCAGATAAGCAGCGGAATAACAATCTGAAAAGGTATTGCATAGTATTTATAAACATTTATCACCCAGTTTTCCATCTCCACCGTATTTTTATAAAGTATAAAGGCAAGATATGTCATGATCAGCCCTGTCTGTATCGTAATGAACCTGTAATCCGAAAGTCCGAATACCGATGCTATTCCCTTGCATGCAACAAAAAGGCAAACACTTGCCTTGATAAAACATGTTATTGCATATGAAACCGAGATTGTCCCTTCCATACGCTGAAGAAAGTCACCAAGCCGTATCCGGCTGAACGAGGAATGGGAAGGAAAGTAAAAGTCACCTTCCACAGGACCCAGGATAAATATGTTCATCAGTGTCAGCGTAACAAGTATAATGCCCGATATTACCATTCCGGTCATATAAATCCTGTATGCTGATTCCCGTTTTTTCAGCGAATACAGTATTCCCAGGAAAATAACCGATTCACCGAACGGAAAGGTGAACGCCGAAAAGCCGGCCCTGGCAATTTTCTGGAAACCATGCACAAAAACCGGCTTGACAAAGTCAAAATTCATCTGGCTTACTGACATTGCTTCCATAAAAACCAGTATCAGAACCACAAGGGGCAGCGCGTATGTACTCAGCCTGCCCATAACTTCAATACCCAGCCGTGCCGCCGCAATTATTATTACACTGAAACTGAGCATTATAACCAGCAGCGGTGTTTCGGTAAGTGTGGTTATCTTTACAAACTCACCGAAATTTCTAAGCACCAGTGCTCCTACATGCAGTGAGTACCAGGTATAAACGGCTGTTATAATAAAACCGAACACCCTTCCAAACAAGTGGTTTGCTATTTCAGGCAAATCCTTTCCTCCATGCAATGCCTGTATCCTTGCATACATGAATGCAAAGGGAACAAAATAAGCAAATCCGAAAATTCCTGCAATCCAGTTGTCATTTTGAACATCCATGCCGGATCCAATTACAATGTTGCTTCCCAGTAAAAACAAAACAGCAATGCATATCGCTTCCTTGTTGGTAATTTTTACCATTACGTACCTTCCTGTTTACCAGTCAAAAAGTTTATAATCATTTCAATTGCCATAGCCGGGCTTGGAATTTTCACATTTACGCTGATAAGAAATGCTGCAGTGAACGAAATCAGAGTCAGCGCTAAATTAACATAAAACTCCCTCCATCTTTTTTCCTTATAAAGCGGAACAAATTCATATATGCCCAGCAGGATATAACCTGCCAAAACTGCAATAAACATTTTATTCACCTTCACTCAAACTGTTTGTATATGATTGACGTATTCACAATATCAACATTAACGTCAATATTAACCCTGATATTCGTAAACTCCTCATCATAATTGCCTGATATTTCAGCCCATTTCCGGGGATTGTTTTCATATATTTTCTGCCCGAAACCAAATATATCGGCCCGTAAACTCCTTGCCTTATCAATCACGTCTTCAAGTTTTTTTCCAAGCTGTTCTTCAGCCAGGCGCTGTATTTCGTCAAATACGGTCGGATCGCTGAATTCTATATTACATGTTACTTCATTAATGGCGGCCTTTGTTTCAACAGTTATATCAAGCGCCAGCTGCTTTCCGTCATTTCGGGTTTTGATTTTCGTGTTGTTTTCCAGGATCTCAAGCGAAAGAAGGGCAGGATCCTTCCTTGTTACAAGAACTCCTCCTTTGATTTCATCTTTCAGGAATAACATAGCCTTTGTTTCCTCGCCGTCCAGGTAGCCTGCCAGCTTTTTATTATGAAAAACAGCCGCCCCGCTTAAAACAGGTATGGTCATATCTTTCAGCTTAATCAGCGTAACCACGGGCAGAGTTGGTGATATTAACGACTTCAGTTCCTGACTGAGCTTGAACAGGGGGGTTGACGGGCTCTCTGATAAAAAACGGCTGCTTTCAAGACACTGGGCCAGGGATGTGGATATATCGGTACCATGGGGGATATCGGCATGAAGAATGTCTTCAGCCCTGCATCCCTTAGATATGATAATGTGCAGATCACCACTTGTTTCAGCGTCCTGCCGGAAGAACCTGATCACCTGGGTTAAATCCTCAGCCGCGATTTCCTCGCTGACAATCAGAGCCCTGATATGGCCCCAGTATCCCCTTTTCCTTTCTATCGAGATAAGTTTTCTTACAGCATCAAATACCGTTTCGCCTTCAACAGACAAAGCCTTAGACGTGACCTCTGTATCCTGCCCTCCCCCGACTTCCAAAAGCTCCACCGTAAGCAGATAATTCTCTGTCATGCCCTTGTCAATTGCAGCTCCGATTACAATGGCCAGATCATTTACTTCCCTGTAATTCCAGCACGAGGTCAGCATTAACAGCATAAATGCCAGGGCAGGCAAAAGGACGACTTTTCTCAAAACCGCTCATCTCCTGTTATGATTTGAAACCTGTCTTACAAGGTTTTTAGCTCCTATTATTTTGGGTCTCAGGGTCATTGACCACCAGGGGGCACGTATCCACGCATCCTGGCCGTCATGGTCCCTGATTCTTGTAACAGACATCATGTAAGGAACCCCGAATGAACGTAATGACATTAAGTGAAGATAAACCATAATTATTCCTATAAAGTAGCCATATAAACCTAAGAAGGAAGAGAGTATCAGCAAAAACAGCCTGAGCAGAACAATGCTTTCTATCAGCGTAGGCACTACGAGTGTTGTAATGCCGCTTATGGCTGTTACAATAATAACAGGCGCGCTTACAAGATGTGCTTCAACAGCGGCCTGGCCAAGAACCAGCGTACCGACTATGTTAACGGTCTGCCCAACTGCAGAGGGCATTCTTGCCCCGGCCTGGCGCAATATATCAAAAACAATAAGCATAATAATCAGCGATAATGATGTAGGAAGCGGCACCCCTTCAAGAGATGCAGATAATGTAATCAAAAGCTGGGTAGGTATCATTTCCTGGTGAAATGTCACCAGGGCCAGGTAAACGGCAGGAATACTGATTGTGGCAATCGAAGCCGCCGCTCGCAGGAACCTGTTGAAGCTTCCGAAAATAAAATGATCGTAATAATCCTCGTTTACCTGGATATTTTCCACGAGGATATGCGGAACTGTCAGTACAAACGGGCTTCCGTCCACTATAACGGCTATTCTTCCTTCAAGCATCCTTGCAACAACCACATCGGGTCTTTCAGTGTACCCCACGGTTGGAAATGTTGACAGAGGTGCATCCTCGATTAACTCCTGGATATAGCCCGAATCCAGAATACCATCTATGTCTATACTGTTAAGTCTTCGTTCCAGTTCTGTCAGAACGCTTTCAAGGGCAATTCCCTCAATATAGGTTATGCAGATGGTTGTATTTGTTTGCTTTCCAAGCTGCATAAACCTGAACTTGATGTTCGGATTCTTTATTCTTCTCCTGATTAGCGAGATGTTCGATATAATATGCTCTGTAAAGCCTTCCCTCGGCCCGCGTATAACCTTTTCCGACTCGGGTTCGGTTATTGCCCTTACCTCCCAGCCCTTCGACTCGATCAGCAGTGCGGTGTCATACCCGTCAAGCAGAAAAGCGGTATTGCCGTAGCAGATTGACTGGAGAATTTTTTCAAGATCCTCCGATTCCTCTATGTCATTTACCGGCAGAACCTTGTCTTTTATATCTACAAGAAAATTTTGAGATGATGACGATAATTGCCTCAAATCCTGCTCCATTACTGGTTCAATTATCTGCATGTTTATATGCTTGAAATCTATCATCCCTTCGATAAAAACTATGCAGCATTTTATTTCGGGCAGGTACCGGTTCTGAAACCTCCTGAAAACAACCGTACCGTCGTTGCTGAATCTTTCTTTCAGTACTCTTATGTTCTCATCAAGGGATTTTGCAAGTTTATTGCTGTTCTTCGGTACTTCACCGGTTCCTGTCTTATTGTCACCAACCCTTACCGGTTTTTTTGCCGTACGCCTTTCCCCTTTTCTCCTTTGCATAACCACCACCCGTTTATATTCTTGTTCGCTGACCGGATAATTATGCAAATAACGGGTATCGATAAAAATAAAGAAAAAAGTGAATTCGCTGAATTCACTTTTTAACAACTCTTTATTAACCTGATACTCATCCTGTTATTACAGCAGTTGAATTCCTGCATTTTCGCACATGGCAATTGTTTCATCATCCCATACCGATGCCTGCACTTCACCAATATGAGCCTTGTTAAGGAAGAACATGCACAGGCGGGACTGTCCTATGCCTCCGCCAATCGTATACGGAAGTTTTCCGTCCAGCAAATCCCTGTGGAAAGCAAGTTCCCTTCGCTCGGGACAGTTTGCCTTTACAAGCTGTTCTGCAAGAGCCTTCTCGTCCACCCTTATTCCCATCGAAGACATTTCAATGGTCCTGTTCAGTAAGGGATACCAGAACAGTATATCACCGTTCAGGTGCCAGTCATCATAGTCCGGAGCCCTTCCGTCATGCTTTTTCCCCGATCTTAATATGTCACCTATCTCCATTATGAAAACTGCTTTCTTCTCTTTTGCAATCTCAAACTCCCGCTGCTCAGGGGCAAGGTCGGGATAAAGATCTTCAAGTTCCTGTGTTGTAATAAAGAATATATCATCAGGCAGATTCCGCGGAAGCTGCGGGTATTTGCCGCATATAAAATCCTCGGCTGCCCTGAACACTTCGAAAATCTTCCTTACGACTGATTTTAAGAAGTCCTTGTTTCTGTCGGCTTTCTCTATGATTATCTCCCAGTCCCACTGGTCAACATACACGGAATGCAGGTTATCCAGCTGCTCGTCCCGTCTTATTGCATTCATGTCGGTATACAGGCCCTGACCGGCGCCGAACCCGTATTTTTTAAGAGCCATCCTCTTCCATTTGGCCAGGGAATGCACTATTTCGACGTCAGCGCCAATGCATTTCACTTCAAAGGAAACAGGCCGTTCCACACCATTAAGGTTATCGTTCAGGCCCGATTCGGGCCTTACAAAAAGCGGTGCGGAAACCCTTACCAGGTTAAGTTTTTCAGCAAGCTCATCCTCAAAAAAATCTTTCAGAAGCTTAATGGCAATCTCGGTATCCATAACCGATAACGCAGACCTGTATCCCGATGGTATAATAACATGCGGTGTTTTCTGTGACATTGGTGACTCCTCCAGACTTCCGGGTTAACCTGTTATAAGATTAACAGAAATATTTAATATATATTACCTAAGGCGGGGTACAAATGTCAATCAGAACAACCAAAAAAATTACTACTTCACAATTATGTGAAATAATCCAGTATTATCGAAACTATGATATTTGTAAATTCGTCAATTTATTATATAATACTATTGTGGGCTTTGTTTCAAATAAAAGTGCAAGAGCGGATTTATATGAAGTATTCAGGAAATAGGAACCTGGTTGTCTTAATAGTCAGTCTGTTAATACTGTTCCTGTTTTCCGCATGTATGCGGGATAAACTGTTCATGTCCGATCAGTCCTCTTCAAAAGGCAGCGATGAACCATTCCCCATTACAATTATGACAACAAGTTTTACAAAAAATCCTGCAGGCAGTGAAAGCCCTGTTGTTAAAGCCATTGAAGAGTTTACCGACACAAAACTCAATATTAAGTGGGTCAGCAATTCCAGTTATGATGACCAGATGAACTTAATTCTTGCCTCGGGAAATCTGCCCGATTTAATGCTGATTACGTCAAAATCCTTCAGCGTGGTTAAAGCTGCAAGGAACGGTGCCTTTGCCGAAATTGGTCCAAGGCTTGACAATTATAAAAACTTAAGGCAGATGAACCGCATAGTAATGAATAATATTCTTATTGACAATAAACTGTACGGTATTCCGAGAATGCGTCCTCTCGGAAGATACGGCGCCATATACAGAAAGGACTGGCTCAGGAACACAGGCCTAAAAGAGCCTGAAACCATTGATGATTTCTATAATATGCTTAAAGCATTCACCTGTGATGATCCGGACAAAAACGGTGTTGACGATACATACGGGCTAATTCTTACAAGCTCAACCGTTTCATTGGATATAATCCAGACATGGTTCGGCGTTCCGAAAGTATGGGGCGAAAATTCAGATGGCGAGCTTGTGCCTGCCTACCTGACCGAAGAGTATATGGAATCGCTGTACTTTTTACGGAAGTTGTATGAAGAAAAACTGATAAACCAGGATTTCAGGTTCTTTGATCCGATGCTTTTCAATGACCCCTTTGTAAACGGACAGGCAGGCTGTATTGTTGATGTTCTCGACAGGGCAAACACCCTTTCTTCCCGCATGGAAAGGCTGGAACTGAACGATGCCGAAATAGGTTTATTCGGAGCAGTGGCAGGGAAAAAGGGTATGAGAAGCCTTTCTACCTCGGGGTATAACGGCTTTTACGTAATATCCGGCGAAGGAAAAAGCAACGATGAAATTGATCGTATACTTCAGTTCATGGATAAATTAAATGAACGTGAAGCCCAGGATTTACTGTATCATGGCATAGAGAACAGGCACTATATTGTTCAGGACGGAACGGTTATAAGGCAAACAGCCGAAGGAGTCTCGGAAACGGAAAGAAACGACCTGTCGATGTTATTAACCTTTATTCCCAGGGACCTGACCACTCCCGTAGAGACAGACGAACTAAGGAAACTGATTGCAAAAGTGCAGTCCGAGAATGAAAAAATCCTGGTATCCAATCCTGCGGAATCATTCACTTCTGAAATATACCATGAGAAGGGAAACTTCCTTGACAACCTGGTTAACGATGCAAGAATCCGGTTTATAACCGGCGAGATTGACGAGGCCGAATTCAAAAATATCATTGATACATGGCTGGAAAACGGCGGCGAGGAGTATATCCGCGAAATCAACATGTATTACAGGGAAACCAAGGAACACAAAATAAACCCCGGAGTATAAAACCATGAAACACCATAAATCCATCCCGTTATTTGTTAAGCTGTTTATTGCCTTTGTTCTGATAATGGTTATACCGGTTGTAGTGGTAAGCACCATTTACTATTATTATATGCTTTCCTTTTTCAGGGAAGAGCTGATTAATACCGGTACCGAGAAACTCTACATGGCCCAGGGGTTTGTTCAGGCTTCCCTTGACGAAATCCAGAACGATGCGAAGCAAATAGCACTGAATAATGCAATTGAAAGCCTCAGCAGGCTGTCACTCGGTTCTTCCGATACGGGCACGATTATTTCAGCTGCTTCCAATGTCCTGAATCTCCTTTACAATACAAAAATATCAAATGAAAATATCCAGTCGATTTACTTATACGATTATAACAGCGAAGTCATTTATACCTCCGACATGCTCATTTTTAACAGGGATGATTTTTACGATACCGGGTGGATTGAAGAATACAAAAACAGGAAAAAGAATATCCTCTGGCTCGAAACAAGGGATACCGGTATTCCGGTTACAAGGGAAAGTTCTGCCAAAAGCGGGCTTGCCGGGACGTACAGGGTTATAACAATGGTCTATCCCCTAACCTATACCTCTTCCTTCCAGGGACTCCTGGTAATCAATATTAAGGAGGACGAACTCGGCAAGGTCCTGGATCAGGGAGTGCTGAAATCCAACGGAGAGATTACTGTAATAAGCCCTGACGGACATGTTGTTCTGAGCTCGGTTAAAGGGCTTGTTACCGCTGACATATCCGATCGGGAGTATATTTCGCAAATTCTTTCATCAGGCAAATCCGCAGGTTTTACCCAGACAAAAATCAACAATGAAAGCTATATCGTGATATATGCAAGATCAGAGTACAACGGCTGGATTTACCTGATCGAATGCTCAATCCAGGATGTCCTTACAAACTTCAACGTATTCCGAAGCATTATTTTTGCCATATCCTTTATCATGACCATCGTTGGCATACCTGCCTGCTATTTCACCTCACGAAGCCTGTACAACCCTGTGAAGAGTATCGTGGACAGGATCCGTGTTCAAAGGGGAATCACGGATGAAAAAGGCACGAATGAAATGGATGTCATATCAAATGCACTGAACGATGTTCTGAAACAGGGAAACCAGCTGCGCATGCTGTATGAAAGCAATGCAAGGAAACTTCTTGAAAACAGTCTGCTTTCCCTTATCAAGGGAAAAACAGACAGGGATACGATGCAGTATCTGCCCTTTGATGAAGAGTATTATACCTGCATAATAATCACGATTGACAACCTGAACTCCTATACCAGGAGATTTGCCGGCGATGAAGGATATTACATAAAGGAGCTGATACTGAAGCTGTTCCTGGATATGATGAATTCATACAAATGTGCCGGGGTTCAGTACGATAAAGGCAGTATGGTGATTGTCGTCAACTTGTCCGAAGAATCGATTCTCCCGTTTAAATCTGGTGTTGCTCAGCTGCTTGGCGAAATAAAGGAAAAGGTTTATGAAGTATATGACGGCACTCTTACCATTACGGTCGGAAACTGCCATAAAGGATGCGAAAATGTTGAAACAGCCTTTGAGGAGGCAAGGAACCTGGCAAAATACCGTCTGACCCTTGGAAGCAATAAAATCATTACGGCATGGAATACCGGCGGTAAACAGAATAATGAGTATTATTATCCTTATTCCACCGAAAAACATATATTCAACTTCCTGAAGATTGGAAGCATTAATGAACTCATGGAATCGGTAAATAATTTCTTTGCCGAGATTCGCGAAAAGAACCTGTCCTATGATAACATACTGCAGATAATCAACCAGCTTACAGGCGGTGTTGTGAAATATATGCTGAGCGAGCACCTGAACCCGACTGAAGTGTTCGCAACGGACAAAACATTATACCAGCACCTGTCAACCCTTGAAACTTTGGATGAAATCCAGCAGTGGGTCAAAAATATATTCGCTTCGGTTGCGGAATACACAAAAATCCGCAAGTCCGGAAAGAACAAGTATATCCTGAAGGTACAGGACTATATCAGGGAGCACTATTCCGAAGACATAAACCTTGATGAACTCGCGGGAAGGATCGGTGTCAGTTACTCATACCTGAGAAGGCTTTTTAATGAAGAACTGAACATGAGCATTACCGACTTTCTTAACACGTACAGGATTGAAACTTCCAAGGGATTGTTGAAAAACAGCAGCCTGACATTACGCGAAATAGCCCGGAAGGTGGGATATAACAATGTTCAGAGTTTTAAACGTTTCTTCAGGAAATATGAAGGGATAACCCCTTCAGAATACAGAAAGATATGAAAACCTGCCGGCCTGAAAAGGCCGGGTATTCCTGCAGCCATTTTATAAGAAAATTGATCCTGTGATAAAAATTGATTACAACGCATCACTTCTGATACTTTTTTATATCATTTCATGCCCGCAGGTTCAACTCTTCTCCCCGGTTCTGCAGCAACCGGCCAATCATAATGACAGTTTTAAAGCACTGTTTCCTGTGTTGTTCATTCTGTAGATTTAAAACTACTGTTTTTATGCGGATTTTACCGTGGGATCAATAATGAGCCCCTTTAAAATATCTGGATCTTTATACAATGAATTTTATCTATTATGATAATATCGCACATATTCCTGTTCCTTTTATTAAATATTGTGTGTACATTTAACAGGCACTGCTGTGCACTATTTCATCCATGGGCGCCTGCCGTACTTTTCGTTACACATAATATTGGAGAACAGCAATATCATCACAGTCAAACAAAAAGAAAGGGTGAAAAGAAATGCGTTTCAAAAAAGCAGGAAAACTTCTGTCCTTGATTCTGTCGGCAGCTGTCTTTCTGTCCTCCGTTCCTCTCAGTTTTGCTGATGGTTATGAAGACATTGACCTCGGTGAATTCACCTTGATTGTTGGCACAAACTTCGAGGACGGGGATGCCTGGGGATTTAGTCCTGGAGCCGGAGCGGATGTTTCGGTAACAGACGATGTTTATGGCCGATGCCTCGCAGCTTCCGGTTCAGGCTCGGGCGGCCGTTCCGTCGCAAAGACTCTCGGCGAGCCGACCGAAGACAACCTGGTCTTTGTCACTTTTGACTGGAAACCAGGTACCGTTACAACAGCGGAGAATTCCAGCGAAGTTTTGTTCAGAGACTCCAAGGGCACTCCAGTATTCAGGCTTGTTAAAAAAGGAGGATCAAACGGCGCCGTTCAATACGGTGTTGGTACAACAGGTTATGATCTGACAGGCAATGTTGACATTACAGGAGTCAGGACCGATGAAAGCTGGCTTTCGGTCAACCTGCTGTTTGACTTTGCAACACAGACTGCATCATTAAAAGTGTGCAACAAGGATGAAAGCGCAGGATTTGAAGAACTGAACATACCTCTTGCATCCAACGATCAAAAAATAGGTTCCATTCTTATTAACGGAAACCGTTCCCCGGGAAAAGATCTGAATTTTGCATCATATATTGACAACTTTTATATTTACGGTAAGGCAGTTGTTCCCGCAGAGCCTGTCAATATAGCTTCAGTCAGGTCTGAATACAGGAACCTGTATAATTTTCAGGCAGGAATATCAAAGGATGATATTGTATCACTTTTCCCGAAAGAGCTTGAAGTCAGCCTCGAAGACAATACAATCAGGACTCTCGGGGTTGAATGGGACTGTGAAAACTACGATCCGGACAAGGCGGCAGAATATACTTTCATTGGTACATTCGTAATAGAGGACGGTTTGTATGTGAAAAATGAAAACAACATACATGCGGAAATCACCGTAATAATAAGTGAAGCATCACCAATACCCGATATAGAAGGGTTTACATACCTTTTTGGTACCAATTTTGAAAACCTTGATACCTGGGGCTTTTCAGGCAATGCCAACCCGGTTGTAGTTTCAGGCGATGACGGAAACTATCTGAAAGCAAGCGCGGAGAACCAGTCAGGAGGAAGAAGCGCGACAAAAACTTTCAGCGAACCGATTAATCATTCAAAAGTAATTGTTATGTTCGACTGGAAACCGGGCGATGTTTCAACAAGCCTTAATTCCAGTGAAATCCTGTTCAGTGATTCTGCCGGCAACCCGATTTTCAGAATTGTAAAAGCCGGTGGAACAAACGGTGCTATAAAATACGGCATTGGTTCAACAGGCGTCGATCTTGCTTCTGCAACCGATGTTTCCGGGGTAAGTACCGACGGAAAATGGCTTTCTGTTGAAGTAAGGTTCGACTTTGTTATGGGAGAAGTCTCATTTAGCATAAAAGACAGGGACAACCCGTCAAACAGCTTTGAAGCATCAGCTGTCAGTCTCAGCGATGTAAACTACAGGAATGAAATAGGCAGAATGGCCATTAGCGGAAACAGGGCGGGCGGAAACAATATAACCTTTACAACATGGATTGACAACATCCTGGTATACGGTTCAGGTGAACCGGCACCCGACCCCGAAAACAAGAAGATTGTTTCAATCGTAACCGGGTACGAAAGTTCGGTTAAAGTACCTGTTGGCTCTACAAAAGGAGATGTACTTACCCTGCTTCCTGTAAGTTTCAATGTGCTGCTGGATAACAACAGCAGGTTGGATATTCCGGTTGAATGGGACTCAACAGACTTCAACGGTTCAGAACCCGGAACATATATTTTTGAATCGGTATTTATTTTGGACGACATTGTTGCAGTAACAAATCCAGATAACGTAAAAGGCACAATAACGGTTGAAGTTGTATCGTCAGAACCCATTCCTGAGGTAGAAGGCTTCGAGAACCTGTATTATACGACTTTCGGCGATATAGTTTCGGTCGTCCCGGCAAACTGGGGATTTACAACTGCAAATTCCGAATTGTCAATCAACAGGGACAATATCGGCGGAAACAATACACCAAAACTCCAGTATTCAATAATAAACCAGTCGGGCGGCAGAGTGGCAACAAGGGTATTCGAGCCTGCTCCGAAAGGAGATGTAATGCTTGTCAGGTTTGACTGGTATCCCGGCCCTGTTAACGACAAAGGCTCGAGTCCTGAGGAAAACGGAGGTGAGTTCGTAGTTGAAGACAGTTCGAAAAACATCATATTTACTATAAACAATACAAGGAACTCTCCGTTAAAATTCTTTGCCGGAAGCAACGAGGCAACAGAAACACCCTTTACCGACCCCGAAAAGTGGTACGCCATTGAACTATACCTGGACATACTTGAGAACAGTGCTTTGCTTAAGATTACCGACAAGGAAGCCAATATAACAGAGACCTATGAAATCTCCCTTGACGGTGTCAGTTTTGACGGCAGCATCGGCAATGTCAAGCTCTCAGGTGTGCGTACACGGCAGAACAACCTTACCTGGACCACATACGTTGATAATTTCGGAATCTATATAGTTCCGCCGCCGCCAAACAGGATTGCTTATGTTGAAAAACTGCCGTATCATCGTGTTTACGTTGGTGAAACAACGGAAGACATTTCCTCGGTAGGTCTGCCTGATGAAGTAACTGTCGTACTGGTAAGCGGAGAAAAAGTCAATATCCCCGTAGCTGAGTGGAAGGTATCCGGCAAGGCATGGAATCCGGACGAATCAGGAGTATATACCTTTACGGGAATTCTTGCAGAAACCGGGGAATATGACAATGCCTATAACCGGGCTGCAACAATGTATGTTTACAACCGTCTGCCTGTTCCGGACAATACGCGCCAGGCAGAATTCCTTGACAGAGGTGTTATAGCCCTGTCTGCAGGCAGCGGGATCTTTGTCAGCTGGAGATTACGCGCCGACGAGTATGACAAGGACATTGAGTTCAATATTTACAGGAATGACACGAAACTGAACGAAACACCGCTGCGGGTAACAAATTACCTTGATGAAGGCGGAAAAGCCGGTGATATATACAGGGTTGAAACATTACTCGGCAATAATGTCATCGGTTCGGACGAAACAACGGCAGCAGACAGGCATTATATTTCCATCCCTGTTCAAAAACCTGCCGACGGTGTAAACAGGATAGGCGAAACCTATTCCTACAGCCTTAATGATGCCAGTGTCGGTGACCTGGACGGTGACGGCGAATATGAAATCGTTGTCAAATGGTATCCGTCAAACGCTATTGACAGCTCCCAGAGCGGTTTGACAGGCCCGACAATATTCGATGCATACAAACTGGACGGAACACTGCTGTGGCGTATGAACATGGGATTAAACCTCACTTCCGGGGCACATTATCACCAGTTCCTGGTATACGACTTTGACGGTGACGGAAGAAGCGAAATGTTCATAAAGACAGCAGACGGAACAACTGTTTACGGTACCACGGACGGAGTATTTGACGAAAGCAAAATAATTTGCCGGATTGGCAATCCGGAAGACAACGGCAGGTACGTAAACGACGACGGAAAAATTGTGGGCGGACCCGAATATATATCCATATTCGACGGCGAAACCGGGGAAGAAATCGATACAATTGAATACCAGTTCCCGGTTGACTATAACCCTGAAGCATGGGGTGACGGTTACCACAACCGCTCCGACCGTTTCCTTGCGGCAGTGGCATATCTTGACGGAAAGACCCCAAGCGCTGTATTCGGCAGGGGCTACTATGAAAAAACCACCTTTGTTGCGTACAAACTTGAGAACGGAAAGCTCATAACCCAGTGGATATTCGATACCGATGTGGACGGCAAACAGTACACAGGGCTTGGAAACCACAACCTGTCGGTTGCAGACGTGGATAATGACGGGTTTGACGAAATCATTGCAGGTTCTCTTACCCTGGACCATGACGGTACTGTTTTGTACGCAATGGACGGAGCAATGAACCGGGAAAAGGGTTCCCACGGCGATGCAATGCATGTTGGCGCATTTGATCCCGACCGTGAAGGATTGCAGGTATTCAGCGTGTTTGAAGTACCTGCAGTAGCAAGCATGCAGTACCGCGACGCAGCTACGGGTGAAACGCTTATATCCTTCTATGCATCCAAGGACACAGGCCGCGGCGTGGCAGCGAATATAGCCTCCGAACCCGGTTATGAGTTCTGGGGTGCTGCAGACTTTGAGGATGTTCAGAAAGGCTCAGGCCTTTACAATGTGAAAGGCAAAGTCATAGAAAATGATTGGAGAGCCCTCGGCCTGTATGCAAACTTTGCCCTTTACTGGGATGGAGATCTGCACCATGAACTTCTTGACGACATATATATAACAAAATACAACGAAGCAACAAAGCAAACCGATGTGGTTATTGAGTTTACAGGCTGCGTCAGCAATAACGGGACAAAGGCCACTCCAACCCTTCAGGCCGATATACTGGGTGACTGGCGCGAAGAAGTGATTATGCCTTCTGCCGACAGTACCGAGCTTCGGATATACAGCACAACAATCCCGACTGACTACCGGATATATACTTTAATGCACGATCCGGTTTATCGCCTGGGTATTGCATGGCAGAACGTGGCATACAACCAGCCGCCGCATATCAGCTTCTACCTTGGGGAGGATATCCGGGACGAAGTCCTCGCCGGCTCACTCAGAACACCGAATATATACTATACGGACAAGACAGCTCCAACATCCCCGGCAAACCTCCGAATCACAGAGATTGGCAGGACAACGGCCGCTCTCGTATGGGAGCCTTCCGTGGACAATATAATGGTTGAGGGTTATGAAATATATGTCAACGATACTCTTCACGGCAGAACCTCTGACCTGTCGTACACAGTTTATGGTCTTAGTTCAGGAACAAACTATACCTTCTTTGTCCGTGCATATGACTTAAGCGGCAACCGTTCTGAAGCTGCAACTGTTAACGGAACAACACTGTCCTCTCCGGGCGGTGGTGGAAGCAGCAGTCCTTCAACGCGGCCGCAGACACCACCAACCTCTGCTCCGTCTCCCGTTCCCACTTCAGCCCCGGTTCAGACGGTTGTAGTGCCCGAACCTGTTGTCAATCCGGATACAGCTGAAGCCACGGTTTCGGTGAATGAAAAAGCGATAATCAGTGCATTTGAAAAAGCCCAGGTCGACGAAAACGGCAATAAGACCGTACAGATTGAAATACCTGAAGTACCCAGGGCAAAATCCTATGCTGTTTCCCTTGACGCATCGGTACTGGCGAGAGTCAGAGCAGTAAACGAAAAGATTGTACTTAAAACACTGTTTGGCACCCTCGTTATCCCCGGCAACATGATTTCAAACAGTTATTCAGGCAGTACGGGCAAAGTTGTTCTGAAGGTTGGAAAGGCAGACACCGGCAATATTCCCGGTGATGTAATGAACGCCATAGGTGACAGGCCTGTTATTCAGCTCAGCCTCAGCCTGGACAATGAACCCATTCAGTTCGATAACCCGAATGCTCCGGTGCTGGTTTCAATACCGTACAATCCAACCGAAAAAGAACTGGAAGAGCCCTGGAATATTGTCGTATGGTATATCGATGGTTCAGGAAATGCTGAACCTGTACCTACGGGAAGGTATAACGCCAAAAGCGGAACTGTTGATTTCATAACCTACCATTTCAGCAGGTACGCAGTTGTTCATTCCCATAAGACCTTTGAAGACCTGGCCGGATACGACTGGGCCAAAGAGGAAATTGAAATACTGGCCGCAAGAGGAGTAATAAAGGGAACCTCCGCAACAACATTCAAACCGGGAGATAATCTTACAAGGGCAGATTTCACATTACTGCTTGTAAGGGCACTGGGACTTAATGCACGGGTTGTTTCAAACTTCTCGGATGTATACGATACCGATTACTTCTTCGAAGGAATGGGTATCGCCAAAGCACTGGGAATTGTTAAGGGCACCGGCAACAACATGGGCAGTCCCAGGGAACCCATAACAAGACAGGAAATGATGGTCATGGCTGCACGGGCGTTAAGACTCAGCGGCAAACTCGAAGATGGCAGCGCCGAAGATCTTGAGGGCATTTCCGACAAGAATTATATTGCCGATTACGCCATACTGGATATAGCTTCATTAGTGAAATCGGGAATAGTACCCGAACAGGCGGACAATGCCATAAGGCCGGCACAACAGGCAACAAGAGCCGAAGCAGCCAAACTGCTTTACAGGATCTATACAAGATAGAGTCTCCTCATTATATGAAGAACCGGGGTTACAGAATTACCCCGGTTCTTTCCATTATGCAGCTGCCGGCTCACCCGCTTCATGGCTTCTGCACGTGTATTGCAGCTTGATTTCTTAATTTTGTTGACTTATACTTTATTTATGAATTATGATTAAAATATAGTAAGCATATGGAGGAAGCCATGCTTCATATTAAAACCCTTGACGAAGGGCTGGAAATTTTCAAAGCCCTCGGATCCGATGTCCGCATCCAGATTATAAAAACCTTGTTGTCCAATAACGGCCTTAACATGAACGAGCTTGCTTCTGCGCTGAATATTTCAAACAGCGCTCTTACGGGGCATATCAAGAAACTTGAAGAATGCGGGCTTGTGACTGTAACCAACGAATCTTCAGGCCATGGCAACCATAAAAAATGCATGTGTCACCTGGACAAGATCTTCATTGAGATGAATACAAAGGAAGACCTGAAGAATATATTTGAAATAGACATTAAGGTCGGCCACTACTCGGATTACCAGGTATATCCCACTTGCGGTCTGGCTTCTCCCGAAGCATTAATCGGTGAAGTTGACGACCCGCGGTATTTTGCCCACCCTGATCGCTTAAAAAGCGATATTCTCTGGTTTACACGGGGATACGTTGAGTATATCATTCCGAATTTACTGCCTCCGAAGCAGAAAATAGACCAGATAACAATTTCGGCGGAACTCGGTTCGGAAGCTCCGGGCAGCAATGATGTATGGCCGTCTGATATACATTTTTATATCAATAACAAATGCATTGGATACTGGACCAGCCCCGGGGATTTCGGAAGCGTCAAGGGCATTTTTACACCGAAATGGTGGCCTTCGAACTGGAACCAGTTCGGTCTTCTGAAGCTGATAATGATAAACAACAACGGCACTTTTATAGACGGTCTGCAAGTATCCGACGTCTCTCTCAGGGATTTTGATCTGGATTACAGGAGCCCTATCAAGTTCAAACTGTCTGTACCCGATGATGCCAAACATGTCGGAGGTCTCACCATTTACGGAAAGAATTTCGGAAACTACAACCAGGATATAAACGTCCGCATTAATTACAGCCCGGCAGATGAAGAATAGCCTGTTAATTTATTCGTTTCTGTCCGGGGAAGAACCTGTTTATCCTTATCCTGTTCTTAATTAATCGTTTTTCACACCGGGGATCAAGGGTGTATCTGCAGTCATCAGTTTTAACTGTTTCGTTCATGTACTTTGGATGGTTGACATTAACAGTTTCATAATGATATTATACTTATATGTTTATGTTTTTTATAAACTATTTTATGTTTTTTTGAAATACCACTCCACCAGATTATCTCCTTACGCTGATCAACTGCTGTCATAATCCTGTGGGTGGGTAATTTTATGACAGAAACCTAATGTCTGTATGTCATTCCGTATTTCACCCGATAAATCCGGGAACACTTAAATCGTTTAGCAAGGAGGCACAATAGCATGGCCAGATACGTAATCAATACCCTGAACAGGAAAAGCAAAATCAACAGGGAAATCTACGGTCATTTTTCAGAACACCTCGGAAGATGCATTTACGGAGGAATTTATGTCGGCGAGAATTCCCCAATTCCAAACACCAATGGAATGAGGAACGATGTGGTTGAAGCCCTGAAAAAAATAAAGATTCCGGTGCTGCGCTGGCCGGGAGGCTGTTTTGCTGACGAATACCACTGGATGGACGGAATAGGTCCGAAAGAGCAAAGAAAGAAAATGATCAATACCCACTGGGGCGGTGTTGTAGAAGACAACAGCTTCGGTACCGACGAGTTCATGGAGCTTTGCCGGCTCCTGGAATGTGAGCCTTATGTAAACGGTAACCTGGGAAGCGGAACTGTAAAGGAAATGCAGGACTGGATTGAATACATGACTTTCGACGGCATTTCTCCAATGGCCGAATTAAGAGCAAAAAACGGAAGAAAAGAACCGTACAGGCTTAAGTATTTCTGCGTAGGCAATGAAAACTGGGGATGCGGCGGAAATATGCGGCCGGAATACTATGCCGACTTGTACAGAAGATACCAGACTTATATCCGTAATTTCGGCGACAATAAGATCTACAAAATCGCATGCGGACCGAACAGCGATGATTACAACTGGACAGAAACCCTGGTAAAACTTGCAGGCCGCTTCATGAACGCATTGTCACTTCATTATTACACGGTACCCGGTAGCTGGCAGTCAAAGGGAAGCGCCACCAAATTCACCGAGGAAGAATGGTATATTACCCTGTTTAAAACCCTCAGAATGGACGAACTGGTTACCAGGCACGGTGCAATAATAAGGAGGTATGACCCCGATAAACGTATAGGCCTGATTGTAGACGAATGGGGTACCTGGTATGACGTGGAGCCCGGAACAAACCCCGGATTCCTGTACCAGCAGAACACAATGAGGGATGCCCTTGTTGCAGGGATTAACCTTAACATATTCAACAAGCACAGTGATATAGTGGTAATGGCAAACATTGCGCAGACCGTCAATGTTCTTCAGGCGGTAATTCTCACGGAAGGCGAAAAAATGCTTCTTACACCCACATATCATGTGTTTGATATGTACAAGGAACACCAGGATGCTGAACTGGTTGAAAGCTATATCGAGACTGAAACAATCGGTATGGCCAAATATACCGTCCCCAATCTTCATGAATCTGCTTCTGTCGATGCCGACGGAAAACTGCATATTACTTTATGCAACCTGTCACTTAATGAAAGCTGCAGGATTGAAACCGAAATCATAGGCAAAAAAGCCGGAAACATAACCGGACGTATCCTGACAGGTAAAATGAACGACCACAACACTTTTGATGCGCCTGAAAACGTCAAGCCCGCGGTATTTGACAAAATGTCGGTTTCACAAAACGGCCTGACACTGGAAATACCGCCTGTAAGCGTTGTAAGCATTACCATTGAATAATACAGGAGCATTAAATGGAACGACCATGCAGAACATGCCTTTTCAACAACACTGAAAGGAAACAGATACAAAAGAACATTGAGGATTATATAAACAGTCTTTCACCGGATGAAAAAGCCGGTGAAAGACTTTATAAAGAGCGTCTTAAAATTTGTTTCGAATGTGCCGACTGCTTTGACGGTCTTTGCAGAATATGCGGCTGTTTTGTGCAGGCAAGAGCCGCCAAGGCAAGGTCTTATTGTCCGGGCACCGATAAAAAGTGGTAAACCTTATCTCATCTGATGAAATCTGTCCTGACGGGCACCTCGCCCTCAGGCATTAATATTCCCTTCTCCTTACCTGCTTCTATGCATTTCAGGAGCCATGCCATGTTATTGCCAAGCGTACGCATGGTTTGCATACCCTCTTCATCCCGCACAACTTCTTCAGGTGTACTTCCATGAACCTGGTTCCAGTACTGCGAGGAAACAACAGGCATTCCGCTTATCGTGAAGTACTTGTTTATCTGATCAAAGGCAGTGGCAGCACCTCCCCTGCGGCAGCTGACAACCGCAGCTCCCACCTTTCCCCTGAACATACGGCCTTTACCGTAGAACGCCCTGTGCAAAAATGAAGTTATCTGGCCCGAGGCAGCTGCGTAATGAACAGGTGAACCAAACACAAAACCGTCTGCTTCGGGGACCTTGTCCAGGAACTCGTTTACGCAGTCATCAATAATACATCTTCCTGTTTTAAAGCATTTGCCGCAGTCAAGGCAGCCGGATATCGGTTTCGTGCCCAGCTGCATAATTTCGGTTTCAATCCCGTTTTTCTGCAATGCGCCTGCAACCTCCATCAACGCAGTATATGTACAGCCCTTCGGATGCGGGCTTCCATTAACCAGGATTACTTTCAATTCAATTACCCCTTTCACCTGCAATAATCAGATTTCTTTTAACCGGTATTACGCCCTTATTATATCATGAAAACAGGCAGCCATTTTAAACCCTGTGCATAAAAAAAATAAAAAACTGTTGACAGGAACATATCAGTAATGTTATTTTATAATTAGGTTAGTTGCAACTAACCCAGTTATATAAATGTAACTGAAAGAATATTTTATCCTGGTTCCTATAACTCTCTTAACCGGTATAAAATGCTATATAACACTAACACCCCCAATCTGAGTATTGATCAAAAAAGAAGCCTTCGGGCTTCTTTTCTTTACTCGCGCAACTTTTTGTTGAATTCACCGGTTTATTTGTGTAGAATACTCTAAAATTCTATAATTAACCGATACTGAGGGTAATGCCGCGCTTTTACCCTGCTCAAAAAAAGTATCCGGCCATCATAACCTAAAACCGGTCATCCTCCCTTTCAATCTTAAGTATCTGCCCGGTGGCCGCATTAACATGAACTTCATACACTCCTGTTTGGGTACGTATGTCAATTTCGTATACCAGAAAACCATTTTCATCATCAAGTTCAACCTTTATTACCTGCCCGGGAACCTGCTGCAGGGCAATTTGAATGGCTGTCTCGCTGTTGATCCTGTATCTCCCCCAGTAGCCGTCCCAAAGGCTGTAATATCCGTTATAAAACATGGGTGGTATACCTTTCATAAATTTATTCACATAATCATAATATTACGGTTTGTCTGATGTGTTACTTCAATGGAAATGATTTACATTATCAGTGCTGCACTTACCCGTGCCAGGTTTTTGGTTAATTGAACCCATGTGTTCTCCAGGCCGGCATTTTGCAAACTCAAGTATTACATTAAGAAAAAAGACCATGCATTTATACCATCTGCAAGGTCTGTCAATACTTCCACAAATATATTGTTGGTTGTTCGCCTGGGATCCTTCGGCTGAACTTTTACATATCCATATATAAGACTTTAAATTTTTCCTGCTGTAAGCCTGAAAAAAAACAACACTTTATCTCTCATGCCATCAGATGTTCATGTTATGTAACAGACAACTCGGGGAACTTGAAATCGCCTAAATTGCAGCGTAATCCCCTGACAAACAACGGGTCTGTTTCATATTCTTTCATTTCGTAATTCACGTCAGGCCAATATGGCATAAAACCAAATTGAACCCTTTTAACATTGGTAAACGGCAAATATCTGACCAAATCTGAGAAACTTATATCTCTCAACGAGAAAACCCCTATGAGTTTAAGAGTCTCCCCGTTCTGCTCTGCAATAACCATGGTGTCAATTTCCGGGAGTTCGTAAATACTATTCCTGAGGTATCCCCAATATATATGAAAAATATTAATGCAGCCAGTATTCAGGCAATCAAGTTTTTGAGAAAAATTCACACGATTGTAAACATATTTCCACACCTTAGGGTCATCGTAACTAAGTTTATTCGGCTTAACATCATTGCTTATCACGCACTCGCAAATCGGCAGTTTTTCGTATACACGTTCAAAACCGAATATCGGATAAAAATCCACCACGCTGTCATTTGCTGACAAATACATAGGAACATTATCATACTTGTTAATAATATGCTCCATTAACATTCGTGACAGCCCTCTGCCCCTGTATTCCTTTTTTGTTGCAACAGCTCCGACCGACAGGGCAGTATACTGCTTTTGGTTAAACAGTATCTGTGCCTTATAAACACAGATATTCGAGACTATCTCACCCTTATCTGTAATAGAATAGCTCTCATAATTTTCATCCCAGAGATTCAAATCGTACCAGAACTGAAAATCAAAGAAAACATCCTTTAAAAGGTTATTAAGCATGCTTTGGTATTCCTTGTCGTTTCGGTTACAAAATGATATTTGCATGATTACTACCTTATATCTGCAATCAAAGAAAAAATGAGCCGCCCGCTTACCACCTGTTCAGGAGCAAAACTCATTCAGCCTTTACCCTGATCTTATCACATTATAATATTATTTACAGCATAATGAATAAGTATATCTATCTTCTACAACCTGTCTTCCTGTCTATTGGATACCCCACCTGTCACTGGTGCCATGTGATGGAAAGGGAAAGTTTTGAGGATAAAGAGGTGGCAGAGCTTCTCAATGAGTATTTTGTACCCGTTAAAGTGGACCGGGAGGAGCGCCCGGACATCGATCATGTGTATATGACCGTGTGCCAGGCAATGACCGGTCAGGGCGGCTGGCCTCTTACAATTATAATGACACCTGACAAAAGACCATTTTTTGCAGGCACCTATTTTCCGAAAACCGATCGTTACGGCAGACCTGGTCTTATCAGTATACTGAACAGCGCACAGAGAGCATGGAAAGAGAAAAGAAATGACCTCGTGCTTGCCGGGAAACAGATAACGGACGCTGTTTATTCTGAAGACAATACCGAACACAGCGCATTAAGCGAAACAATAATTGAAAAGGCATACAGCCAGCTTGAAAGCTTTTTTGACCCGGAATACGGGGGCTTTGGAAATGCACCTAAATTCCCTTCCCCGCATAATTTACTGTTCCTGCTCAGGTACTGGTATGCAGCAAAAAACAAAAAGGCCCTGGATATGGTTGAAAAAACCCTCGATTCAATGTACAGGGGCGGAATTTATGACCATGTAGGCTTCGGATTCTGCCGCTATTCCACCGACAGACAATGGCTGGTGCCTCATTTTGAGAAAATGCTGTACGATAATGCCCTGCTTTCAATGGCATATGCGGAAGCGTACCAGGCAACCAGAAAGGACAAATACAAAAAGATTGCAACACAGATTTACAAGTATATCGAAAGGGATATGACCTTGCCCGGCGGAGCTTTCTGTTCGGCGGAAGATGCGGACTCTGAAGGCGAGGAAGGGCTTTTTTACCTGTGGACCCCTGACGAAATAATATCTGTCCTTGGCGAAGATGACGGGAAACGATTCTGCAGCATGTTTGATATTACCCCGGAAGGGAACTTTGAAGGCCGGAGCATTCCAAACCTGATTCATGCTGAAGAAACAGACTGGGATTTCATTGAAAGCTGCAGAGTTAAACTTTTTGAAGCCAGGGAAAAAAGGGTACGCCCGTTCAGGGATGACAAGGTTTTAACTTCGTGGAATGCGCTTATGGCAGCTTCTTTCGCGATCGGAGGCCGCATATTTAAAGACAAATCTCTTATTGACGCAGCAGAAAATGCAGTCTCATTTATCAGGACAAAGCTGACGCGTGAAGACCGAAGGCTTCTTGCCCGTTATCGGGACGGTGAGGCAGGAATTCCTGCGTTTCTTGATGACTATGCTTACCTTCAGTGGGCATACATTGAACTGTACCAGTCAACCTTTGACCCCGGATATTTAGTGGATGCTGTTTCAATTAATGTTGAAATAAACAGGCTTTTCCTGGACAACGAAAAAGGAGGGTTTTTCTTTTACGGAAACGATGCAGAGGAGCTCATTGCGAGACCAAAGGATGCCTATGACGGGGCAATGCCTTCCGGAAACTCGGTAATGGCGATGAACCTGCTCCGATTGTCCCGGATAACAGGGGATTTGAGCTTTACAAACAGCTATGAAAACCTGCTGCGCACCTTCAGCGGCCAAATATCCAATACTCCCCTCGGATATATATACATGCTGGCTTCTTTCCTCACCTACAGCCAGCCGTCCCGGGAAATAATCCTTTTTTCGGATGAGCCTGAAAATGCATTGCCTTTTGTTAACGTGATACGGGAGCATTACAACCCATTTACCACAACGGTTTTATATGAAAAAAATTGCAGCAGGCTCCAGGAATTAATTCCCCACATTAAAGACTATGCTGTTCCGGATGGGAAAACACATGCATATGTGTGCGAAAACTTTACCTGTAACAAGCCTGTTTCTGATTTGAACGAATTTATCAGGATGATGTCATAACCCCGGCATGATACTTATGTCATTAAGGCGGGCATAAACGTAAGTTATTGCCCGTTCGTATTTTTCTCACTTTCAATTATTCTTTATAACATAATCCAGGCATTATAAGGATTTCACGGTATAGCCGAACTACGCGGACAAGACGGAGCAGTCTTTAAAAACTACGGTTTCAGGGCATAGTATATATTGCAGGAATGACCTTTACACTGCAAAAGAAGTGAATATGTGAATAAATAAACAAATGTTTCAGTATCAATAACCGTGGTAAGTAAGTATTAAAATGCATGATATTGATTTTACCATAATAACATACTCTGTGAGGTGATAATAATGATCGAAAGGAACAGAAAAAATATTGATCCTGACAAGTTAAAGGAATGGAGAACACTGGCGATAGCTGAAATACATGAAGAACTGCCTGAAACAAAGGTTTCCGTTCCATCTGAAATCAGTGTTGAAGCTGCCAAGGAGTTTGCGGATGAGAATCATAAATAAGTGCATCGGATAGATGCACTTATTGCCGGTGAACCGATAACTGCCTTTAGTTCGGCGGAAGTGAAGTTTAAACCGGTCAGTTTTTACACAAAGGTATAATTCATGCCGCTGTTGTTATCCCAGTGATCCGCGCTGTCCTTGAATGCAAGGTTTACATTGGCACCGGGCATTGTAGGTATTTCAGCCTGGAATGAGTTCCCGATTCTGTTCATGCGTATTGTCTGAACATTTTCCCAGTTGTTGTTGCTTCCGTATCCGAATACGGTGTATACGTCATCGGCTCCGCTTTGTGCAAGCAAACCGTCGTATCTTACCGATGCGGTATGGTCCGAAATTCTTGTAAATACAACCCCGTTATTCCTGTACGGCTGGCTGTCAAACTCACTGAGGTTTTCAGAGAACTCCTCCCTGAACTCCTTCAGCTTGTTCGCTGCTTTTTTGCCTAAGATTTGCTCAGATGAGCGTTTATTTTTATCCTTTTTTGCATCAGTTTCAAAAACATTATCAAATAAACCCACGCTTAAACCACCCTCCTGTTTTTCTTTTTTTGCTACATAATTAGTATGCAACAGAAAGGTTTATTTATAATTAGGATATATATGATTGTCAGCCATATTATTTCATGCTGGAAATTTTTGTCATTATATATCAAAAATAAAACCTGCCTTAAGAGGCAGGTTCTTACGGCATCCTGATAAACGCATCCAGCAGTTTTACAGCATTTACCGCATCGTTTTTATCCACCATTTCGCATGGGCGGTGCAGGTATCTGCACGGTATTGAAACAGCACCTGCCGGGATTCCTCCTGCGGCTGTATGAATGGTACCTGCGTCATTTCCGCCTACGCTCATGACTTCCAGCTGATAAGGAATATTGTTTTTCCTTGCACATTCAATCAAAGCATTCTTAACCATTGGATGGGATATGGTCCTGTTATCTTTTATCATAACTGCAGGGCCTTTACCCAGTTCAATGGCCAGGGGCTTGCATTCAGGAGTGTCGCCTGTGCCCGTAACATCCACAGCAACCGCAATATCGGGTTTAATGCCGAAAGCGGCAGGGCCTGCCCCGCGAAGGCCCACTTCTTCCTGCACTGTGAACACAAATATAACCTCGTTCGGACAGTCGCCCATCTTTTCAATAAGCTCTATCAGGATTGCGCAGCCTATACGGTCATCCAGTGCCTTTGAGATAAACCTGCTGTTCTGCTCAACAGTCTCACCGCAAAAAACAGCAATGTCGCCCGGCATAACGCATTCCATAGCGATTTCCCTGTTTTTCGTCCCTATATCAATATACATCCTGTCCAGTTTCAGATCTTTAAAGTCTGTTATGCTTTCTTCATAGCAAACAGCCCCCGTTATTCCGTTCTGGAACTGAACCCTTTGACCAATGGCCACATACGGGTTTATCCCGCCGATATTGGATACGCGGATAAAGCCATTGTCATCAATATACGAAGCTACCAGCCCTATTTCATCCATATGGGCGGCAAGCATGATTCTTTTCCCATTTTCCTGCCCCTTTTTTACAGCTATAAGGTTTCCAAGGGCGTCGGTATACACCTGGTCAACTTTTGACGATATTTTCCGTTCAATCAGATTCCGGATTTCCTCTTCACGGCCTGAAGGGCCATAAGCGCCTGCCAGTTCCTTCAGTAACGCTATCATATGATTCTACCTCCTATTGCCTCAGGTAAGGTATGCAAAGCCTTGCTCACCAGTTTAAGCATATTTTTCAGATCGTTCAAATCCAGGACCGATACGGGCGAATGAATGTATCGGCACGGAACTGATACAACCATTGTTCTGACGCCTGTGCCCGCGGTTTGTATTTTGCCTGCATCATTTCCGCCTGTGGCTGTCCGCTTTACCTGGTATGGAATACCTTCAATTTCTGCGGTTTTTAAAAAGTGGTAAAAAAGCTCCCTGTCAGCCAGCGATGTTCTGTCCGCAAAACTTAACGCAGGGCCTTCACCCATTACCGTTGACATTTCATGCTCTTTTACCTTCGGTACATCTGCGCATGTTGTTCCCTCAAGCACGATACCGATATCGGGTTTTATCCTGTTCGCAGCTACAAGGGCTCCGCGCAGCCCCACTTCCTCCTGAACGGTAAAGCATGCGTATAATTCAAAGGGCCATACCTCTTTCAGCAGTTCCATAAGAACGGCACAGCCCGCCCTGTCATCCAGCGCCTTGGCCTTTATCCTGCTTTCGCCGAAAAACACCGGCTCGGAGGCAAAAGCTGCATAGTCGCCCGTTTTAACGTATTCCTCGGCGTTTTCCCTGTCTTTTGCAGCTATGTCTATATACAGGTTCTTAAGTTTGATAACGCTTTCTCTTTCACTTTTATCCTGCAGATGTATGGACTTGTATCCGATAACGCCAGGGATCCTGTCCCTGCCTACGCGTACATGCTGGCCTGCCAGAATACGGCTGTCCAGCCCACCGACAGGTGAGAATTTCAGTTTTCCGTCTTCGGTTATATAATTTACCATAAGCCCTACTTCATCCATATGAGCGGAAAGCATTACTTTCAGGCCGCTGCTTCCGTCGGTTTTACCCTTTACAATAAGGTTACCGATATTGTCGGTATAGTGTTTGAGGAACTTATCTTCAAGGTTCTGTATGATATAATTCCGGACTTCATGCTCGTTTCCCGAAATACCATCAATCCTTGTAAGCTCGGCAAGTTTACGTACCATGTCAAAAAACTCCTTCCAAAAGCTCTGACCCGTATTAAAGAAAGGCCTGGTACACACCGGTTATTGAGGTCTATGCCTGAAAAATATCCTCTGGTGTTTTTATTATATCCCCGGATACATACCTTGCAACAAGCGTGGCTGCAGCTTCAATATCCTTAAGGGATACAAGCTCTGCCGTTGTATGCATATATCTCAGCGGTATGCATACTTCCACGATGGGAATGCCAAAACGGGATACCTGGATAGCCCAGGCCTCGGTTCCGGGATCCCCGGGTTCAATACAGCGCTGTGTCGGAATTCTTTCCCTTTTCCCGGTTTCAAACAGCGCATTCGTATATTCACTGTGAAAAGCCGGGCCCACTGCTACAGGCACGCCCCTGTTAAGAGGAAAACACTGGGATTTGTCCACATCGGGCATATCACCGTGGCAGACATCAATAACAACAGCCAGGTCGGGCTCTATCGAGTACGATGAGGTCACTGCCCCGAAAAGCTCGGTCTCTTCCTGCACCGTTGCCACTACATATATATCGTTCGGATGCTTCACATTCTGAAGCTGTTCAAGTATTAAAACCAGTGCAGCGACGCCGGCGCGGTTGTCAAGGCTCTTTCCGGCAACGCAGCCGTTTTTCATTTCAACCACCGGAGCTGCAATCGACACAGGATCTCCTATTTCCACCTTTTCCTTCAGCGTATCATCAGAAAAACCTGTATCAATGAATAACTCGGTTATTTTCACATTCCTGCCTGTTTCGTTCTCTTTTAAAAGATGCGGCGGCTTTGCGCCTATAACGCCATAAACCTCTTCCCTGCCATGAACAACAACCTCGCGTGCAAGCAGGGCTTTTGTGTCGATACCGCCAAGGTGGGAGATTCTCAGGAAACCTCCCTTTTCATAACCCGTGACAATCATACCTATCTGGTCATAATGGGCTGTAATAACGACCTTTTTCGGTTCGGGGGAAGTCCCCTTTTTATACCCAATCACGTTATAGAACGGATCAATATAAACTTCGTCGCATAAAGGGTTGAAAAAGGATTTTATTTTTTCTGCTGATAAGTTCTCATACCCAGTAGGTGCATTTATCTCACAAAGCTGTTTTACCAATGTACCTGTATCCATACTGTACACTCCTTTAAAAACACTCGGAATAAACCATGTTAGCCGGGGTGAAAGGATCCAACCCCGGCTTTTTCAGCTTTCCCGTATTCCGGTTATTCCAATACTTCAGCACAGCGGCTGCAAAGGGTGGGATGAGTATGGCTTTCCCCGACGGTTGTACTGTATACCCAGCAGCGCTCGCATTTTTCTCCTTCAGCCTTGGCAACCTCAATTTTAATCATATCAGCAGACGGGCTCTTGTCAACAACAACATTCGAAACAATGAAAATCATCGGCAGTATATCCCTGTTTTCATAAAGGAAATCGTAATCACCACCCGATGCCGTAAGCCGGATTTCAGCTTCAAGGGACGCACCAATGGTTTTTTCGTTCCTGGCATTTTCCAGCGCCTTTAATACATCATCCCTTATTTCGGTTAACCTATCCCATTTTGCTTCAAGCTGGGGATTATTGTATTCATCATTCACCACAGGCCAGCTGTTCAGCTGGATGCTTTCGGGATCGTCCGTGCTCCTGTGCGGAATGTATTTCCAGATCTCCTCGCTTGTAAACGCTAAAACAGGTGCAAGCAGCCTGACCAGAGAATCAAGTATAATATACATTGCAGTCTGGGCTGATCTGCGCTTTATGTCATCGGGCTTTGAAACGTAAAGCCTGTCTTTCAGCACGTCAAGGTAGAAGTTACTCATATCCGTCACGCAGAAGTTGTGTACATTATAGGTAAAGCTGTGGAACTCGTAGCGTGAAAAGGCATCTTCAACCTTCTTAATCAGGTTGTTCAGGCGAAGTAATGCCCACCTGTCTATCTCTTCCATTTCATTGTAAGGCACCATCATGGTTTCAGGATCAAAATCCGAGATATTGCCCAGGATAAACCTTGCGGTGTTCCGGATTTTCCTGTAGCTTTCGGTAAGCTGCTTAATGATGTCAAATGAAATACGTATATCGGTTTTATAATCGGAAGATGCAACCCAAAGCCTCAGAATGTCGGCTCCGTACTGGTTGATCACATCCATCGGGTCAATTCCGTTTCCAAGGGATTTTGACATTTTCCTGCCCTGGCCGTCAACAACATATCCGTGGGTTATAACCTGCCTGTACGGTGCTTTTCCCTTTGTCGCAACCGCGGTTAACAGCGAGGACTGGAACCATCCGCGGTACTGGTCGCTGCCTTCAAGGTATACGTCGGCAGGCCATGAAAGCTGCGGGTTGGTTTCCAGCACGGCAGCATGGGTTGAACCCGAATCAAACCACACGTCCATTATATCGGTCTCCTTGCGGAATGCGCCGTTTCCGCACGAACATTTTATATGGGCAGGCAATATTTCGGAAGCCTCTTTTTCAAACCATGCATTCGAACCTTCTTTTTCGAACAGGGTTTTTACTGCTTCTATTGTTTCCCTGTTAATAAGCTCCTTACCGCATTCGGTACAGTAGAAAATCGGAATGGGCACACCCCACATTCTCTGACGCGAAATACACCAGTCATTCCGTTCCGACACCATTTTTGATATGCGTTCCTCACCCCATTCGGGAATCCATTTCACGTCCTTGATTGCTTCCAATGCTTCTTTTTTGAAGTTTTCCACCGAAATAAACCATTGCTCGGTCGCACGGAAAAGCACAGGATCCTTGCATCTCCAGCAGTGGGGGTACTGATGCTCAATAACCTGTTCCGCAAGCAAAGCGCCTGTTTCCCTGAGATGCTTTGCAATTGCCTTGTTTGCCTGGTCGTACTTCAGGCCTGCAAACTGCCCGGCCTCTTCGGTCAGAAAACCTTTTCCGTCAACGGGCACTACCACTTCAAGGCTGTCATATTTCCTGCAGACCTCGAAGTCTTCAACACCATGACCAGGGGCTGTATGAACGCATCCGGTACCTGCGTCAAGAGTAACGTGGTCGCCTGTGATAACGAGTGAATCCCTGTTCAAAAACGGGTGACGGCATACCATGTATTCCATGTCTGCGCCGTGAAGCTCGCCAATTACCTGGTAATCCTTGATTCCGGCAGCCTTCATTGTGTCTTCTGCAAGTTCCTTCGCAACTATATAGTTTTCGTTTCCTGCTTTTACAATGGCATAAACAAATTCCGGGTTCACAGAAATGGCCACGTTGCCGGGAAGGGTCCATGTGGTGGTGGTCCAGATTACGACATAGGTATTGTCAAGGCTGTCAACAATACCACCAAGTTTGCCCATGTCATCCTTTAAAGCAAACTTGACATAGATGGACTGAGTTCTGTCTTCCATATATTCAATCTCGGCTTCGGCAAGGGCCGTTTCGCAGCAAGGACACCAGTAAACCGGACGAAGTCCTTTATAAATGCATCCCCGTTCAGCCATTTTACCGAACACTTCTATCTGCTTCGCTTCAAACTGTGGAAGCAGCGTAATATACGGATTATCCCAGTCCCCGATTACACCTAACCTTTTGAATGATTCCCTCTGGATATCCAGGTATTTTCTGGCTATGCTTTCACATGCCTTTCTGAATTTAACCGGCCCGGTTTCATGGCGGTTTATCCCCAGCTCACTGATAGCCCGGTTTTCCGTTGGCAGGCCATGGGTATCCCAACCCGGTACATACGGCGTATAATAGCCTTTCATATCATAGTAACGCAGTATTATATCCTTCAATACCTTATTCAGCGCCGTTCCAAGGTGGATATCCCCGTTCGCGTAGGGAGGGCCGTCGTGAAGAATAAACTTCTCGTGCCCTTCATTCCTTTTAAGGCGTTTGCTGTAGATATCATTTTCATACCAGCTTTTCATAATGTCGGGTTCTTTCTGAGGAAGATTACCCCGCATTGGAAAATCGGTTTTCGGAAGGTTTAATGTTTTTCCGTAATCCACGTTCATTCCTCCATCTGTTTATAGTTTTTATTAATAACACTCAAAGGCAGAATCATTGCTTTCATATAACCGCATCCCGGTTTCAGGGTATTGCCGCTGAGCCTTGCTTCATACCCGAAATCAGGAAGCCGCCGCATATATAAAAAGCCTTTCATCCCAATGGGACGAAAGGCATTAACACCTACGCGGTACCACCCAAATTACAGGCAAACTGCCTGTCACTTGTGCGGGGGATAACGGCCCCTGCCGTCTTACCTACTCCTTTGCAGTTTCAGCTCGAAGCTACCGGAGGATTTTCAGCGGGAATTACCTGCAAAGCTTCCACCTGACCTTTGCTCTCTGTAAGGGACTTCCGGCCTACTCGTTCCGGTCACTGCTTTTTTCTTATATTTGAACCATATTATACATGACAGTTCAAACCAATGTCAAGCCTATGCATCTTTAATCTCCAGCAGCTTCTTCTTAAGCTCGCTTTCCATGCTCTTGAGCTCAGCTTCGGCCTGCATCCGTTTTTCTCTGCCTTCCTGCTGAATCCGTATTGTTTCTTCAATGGTCTCAATCAGGTCACTGTTCACTTTCTTCAATGTCTCAATATCAACAATTCCTCTTTCGGATTCTTTTGCCACTTCAATAGAGCTTGTCTTCAGCAGCTCTGAATTCTTCGTCAGCAATTCGTTGGTTGTACGGTTGACCTCGTTCTGAAGCTTCAGGGCCTTTTCCTGGCGGAACAGGGTTATTGCTATGATAAGCTGGTTCTTCCAGAGCGGGATTGTATTCAGGATGGAGCTCTGGATTTTTTCAACCAGCACCTGGTCGTTGCTCTGGATAAGGCGAATCTGCGGTGCAGCCTGGATTGCAATCATCCTGCTCAGCTTCAGGTCGTGAAGCTTCTTCTCAAAACGATTGGCAAGGTTAATCATGTCATTAGCCTTCTGGGCATCCACCGGGTCATTGCTTTCCTCGGCTTTTTTCTTAAGTTCGGGTATTATCTTCTCATGTAATTCCTGGAGTTTCAAAGAACCGGCAAGAATAAACACATCCAGTTCATGCATGTACTCTATATTCTTTTCATACAATCCGTCCAGGAGGGTAATATCTTTAAGAAGCTGCATCCTTGCCTTCTCAAGCTCGTTGATTATCCTGTCAATGTGGACGCTCAGTTTCTCATACTGCCCGACGAATTTTTTGGCCTTGGATTTAACGCCGCCGAACATTTTGCTGAAAACCCCTTCATTCTGACCAAGGCTGTCCACATCAAGCTCATTGACTTTAACCATCAGTTCGGTTAAAATATCGCCAACGCGTCCGCTGTCCTTGGCACGGATCTGCGAAAGCACGGTATCTGAAAAACTTGAAATATTGCTCTGTGCCTGAACCCCGTACTGTATTATTGCCTGGGAGTCTGTAATATCAATAGCATTCTTTATTTCGGTAACTTTCTGCTGCTGTTCGGGGGTTAGTGATTCCCAAACCTTCATTTCGTCATAATCCTGTGTCCGTACCTGGGTCTTGGTATTGGTCAACGAATTGGTTGCTTCCATATCCACTCCTCCTTGAGAACAATAAAATCATTATAGTAAATTAAATACCCTCTCTTTTTATAGTATTTTGCAATACTTTAACCTCGGCTTCAAGATCCATCACATCGTTCTCGGTAAGCTTCTTAAGATGGCTTCTGAAAGAGTCCTTAATTAAAACCAGCGTGTTTTCGACATTCTTCAATGTCTTCTTTGCTTCGTCGGACAGGTATGTGGACCTGCTCAGCTCGTAATACTTAGCAACAATCCTTTCGGTGGTATCAAGGTAATATATTAAAAATCGGCGCGATGCTTTTATATCTTTAGGGTCCTTTACAAAATTGTCAAAAATGTCATTGGCCACGGTACAGATCTCAAGTATTTCAATACGGACATTATGATTCATTATTTTAAGGGCAATTTCCTCTATCCTGTTTACCTGTTCTTTTCCTTCACGGACAATCCGTTTCAGTTCCCCTCTTGTGATACCGTCGCAAACCAGTTCATCGTCACCGGGTGCCGGGACGGGTTTTTTCTTCTGCTTCGGGGCAGGGTGGGGCCGTGTCTTTTTCGGTTCCTTTTTATTTGAGGGTGAAAACATAAGCATACCGGCAAAAAAAGACAAAACGCCGGCACCGAGAGCCACAGGAAGAGAACTGTGGAACCCTTCATAAAAAAGAGCTATAAACGTAAGTCCAATGATTGAGGATAATATAATTCTTAATGTTTTCATCCTTCATCTCCACATCTTTTCATTCTGACTGATTCCAATCCTGCACATAAGGCTGAATATCGCAAAAGCCATGCATTATATAATACGTTAAATAAATAAATAAGTATGCCGCAATGATACATTATTTAACCATAATATTTAATTTTGTGGGTTTATTTTCCTATACCAGTATAGTATTCGGGATTCTGCTTGTAAATATCATTATTAATTATACCATACAGAATTTTTCTTTGCATTATTAAAGGAAACGCATCCTGAGTCAGCTGATATTTACCGGATATGACCTGGCCGAACCCGTTACCGGAGAAATATCCCCGAAATCGAAAACCATCACTGCACCAGGCGGAATAACCTGCTCCCTTTCAAAACAGAACCGGGCAATATATAACTGGTGCCAAATTTCGTCAACCGACTTGTATTTCAGGCGGGGAAGCAGGTTTTGCAGCATTTCCCTGTATTCGCCGATCAGTTTCCGCCTTTCCTTCCTGCTTACGCAGTCTTCGTGTTTTTGCAGAAAGGGAGGTACGGACGGGTTTTTCATTGAACTGAGATAATCAAACCTCAGGCTTTCGGTTATGTCATTGATGATAAAAGGGTACCCGGTTTTTATATAGTCATGGAGAATCCTGTAAAGCTCAACGGCACCTATCGGCCTGTCCAGGTAACCTTTCTGCCTCATGTGCAAAGACAGTTTTTCGTAAAAACCGAACGGGTCATTAAGTGAATTGTATATTACTTTCATTGTCAGCATGAACCTGCCCGAATTATAAAAAAGTTCCATGCAAGCCTCGATGTCCTTCAGTTTAAGAAGTTCCCGGGGCGAAAGAAAGCCATTGCCTATAACCTCGTAGGGAGGATAATCCCTGTAAACATACCGGTACTGTTCTGCGTCCCTCTTTATTGCAGACCCTCTCAATACTTTAAGGAAGCCTAACTGAAAATGATGGGCGAACAGTGAGTACACCCGGTTGAAGGAATGCCTGAAGTCATTGTACGTTTCGTAGGGAAGCCCGGCTATCAAATCAACGTGAACATGAATATTTCCAAAGGATAACAGCCTTGAAAGGCCTTCCAACGCTTTTTCTGCGTTGCCGGTTCTCTGCACGGCCGAAAGCGTTTTCCCGTGTATGGACTGAATGCCCGCCTCAACCTGGATCAAACCCTCGGGCATGCCCTCAAGGCATTTTATCATATTATTGGTTAAGAGGCCGGGATCAATTTCAAAATGAAAAACCAGACCCCTGTTGTGAAACTTTTTAACATGCTCCCATATCGCCAGTGCTCTTTCCTCATTGCAGTTGAACGTCCTGTCAACAAACTTGATTATGCCTGAACCGCTTTCTGCAAGAATATCAATTGCTTCATAAACCTTCTCAATACTGAAGTAACGCACGCCTCTCGTCACCGACGATATACAGTAGGAGCACCTGAAAGGGCAGCCTCTTGACGCTTCGATATACGCTATCCTATTTTCCAGGGATCCTTTCTTAATCAGCCTGTATGGCGAAGGAAGGCCATCCATGTCCTGGATTTCAGACCATGTATTATACCATTGAATTGTCTTCTTATCGGGCTTTTCGTTGCTTCTCAGTATGTTCAGCAGGTGCGGCAGTTTTTCCTCTCCCTCTCCAGCTATAATATAATCCACATTTTTGTTGTTCGCGAGCATGCCGCCGTTCTCGAAGCTGACTTCGGGACCGCCCGCAATTATTATAATATTTGGAAGGGCTTTTTTAAGATCATCACAGAGTTTTGAAACAATCTCTATATTCCAGATATAGCACGAAAATGCCACAACATCGGGATTTTCAGCCACTATACCCGAGTATATGCGGTTCAACGGTTCATTCACAGTGAACTCAACTGTTTTTACATTGCCTGCTCCACAGCACGCAGCCTCAAGGTACAAAACTGCAAGATTTGTATGAACGAACTGTGAATTTATCGCCACAAGCAATGTTTTCATCCGGATTCTCCTTTATATCAAAAGCTGATGACAGGTGACGCGGTTTCTGACTTATCGTGTAGAATATATCACAGTTTATCGCAAAAAAGCAAGCTCCGCATTCTTTGCCGTGCTGATTAATATTTTATACTCTGCTGAATGTTTCCCTGAATTGCACGATATTTACGAGGGCATGACAGTAATAGTAATAGGAGATATTGCGCAATGCGAGGAAACTTTCAGCGAAGTGCAGCATAGAGATGGGCAAAAAGAAGCGAGGACAAGCAAGCCAACGGAGCAAAAATGCTACATACTTTTTTTATTCTAAAGAATATTTGCGAGTTTCGGCTTGCCCGAGCTGAACCGCACAGCTCTTGCAAACGAAGCGACTGTTTCCGAGCATTCGCACGATAGCTTTCTTTACCACAAAATATCAGGTGTTTGAAGATATCATTGGCATAAACAGGTGGAAATTTATGCTTCTGCAGGAACCTTTCCTTTCAACCTGTAAACAAAGGCAAGAATTTCAGCAACAGCCTGGTACAACTCCGGCGGCACCTGCTGTCCAATATCAACGCTTTTGTACAGGGCCTGTGCAACTTCCCTGTTTTCCACCAGTTCCACACCGTTTTCCTTCGCAACCTCTTTTATGCGCTGTGCAAGGTAATCCTGCCCTTTTGCGACAACAACAGGCGCCGGTGCCTTGTCTGAATCATAAACAATTGCAACTGCGTAATGGGTAGGGTTTGTAATGACCACGTCAGCTTTCGGCACTTCGCTCAGCATTCTGCGCGTAGAAATCTCGCGCTGTTTGCTGCGGATTCTCTGCTTTGTTTCGGGATTTCCTTCTGTCTCCTTGTATTCTTCCTTCACTTCCTGCTTGGTCATCCTCAAATCCATCTCATACTGCCACCATTGGTACAGGAAATCCAGAACCGCTATCGCGACCATACACATGCAGATTTTTATCGCAACATTTATTGCCGTGGATGCTATGTATCCTACAATGGACAGCACATCCAGATTCATAAGTTTTGCAATGTTGACTGCTTCGGCCTCTATGCTTTTCCAGCCCACAACACCTATTACAACTATTTTCAGGATGGATTTGATAAGTTCTGTCAAACCCCTGAGTGAAAAGATTCTCTTTATCCCGTTTATCGGGTTGAGCCTGTTGAGCTTGGGTTTAAGCGGTTCAACTGTAAACAGCGAACCAACCTGGGCATAGGTTGCCCCAACACCGATAAACAGCGCAATCGCAAACAACGGCCCAGTAATTTTCAGCAACTGGATTAAAACCAGCCCCAAAAGGCCATTAATCTCATTCATTGAATCGGCGTTAAAGCCTGTAGCAAGGGAAGTTGTGCATAGCCTGAAAAGGGCTGCTATCTCGCTGTAGATATAACCCCCCAGGGCTTTTAATGCAAGAAATACAAACAGGAGTATAAGCGCAGAGGAAATCTCCCTGCTGTGAAGTACCTGCCCTTTCTCTCTTGCATCCTGCCTTCTTTTCGGGGTAGCCTTTTCGGTTTTCTGTCCGTCTGCAAAAAACTGCAGGTTTACCCGGACAGTACTTCTCCTTACTTGAAATTGTATTGCTTGTTTTCTGTAATCAGGTGAACCTGCAATAATTTCATTCACCCCTTATTATTCTCAGAAAGTCTATAAATTCCCTGTTCATGCCGTCCATCAGCACATGAATTATGCCTCTGAAAGCTGTTATTGTTATCGCCATGACAATAAAACCGACCAGGATTTTCAAAGGCAGACCGACGATGAATACATGAACCTGCGGAACAGCCCTGGCGATAATCCCGAGCGCAACATCGGTTATAAGGATGGCGCAGGTTATCGGTGCTGCGATTTTAAAACTTATCACAAAAATGGATGTAATCATATTCACGATAAAATCCACCAGGGACTGTTCAATAACTATTCTGCTCCCTATCGGGAACAGCGTAAAACTGTCGCACAGCGTGTAAATAAGAAGGTGGTGCCCGTCCATGATCAGCAGCATCAGTGACGCAACAATGAAATAGAAGTTTGCTGTAATAGGTATCTGGATATTGGTCAGCGGGTCAAAAACATTTACCATGCCAAAGCCTATATGCATGTCAATCATTTGCCCGGCAAGGTATATGGAAGTTGTAATAAGGTAAGATATGAATCCCAGGGTAAGACCTATGACAAATTCCTTGGCAGCCAGAAGAATAAACGACAGCAGGGTAGTATATTCCCGCAGATCGGGCACCGGTATCGTTAAGGAAAGAATAACGGCAAGCAAAAAAGAAAAACCTACCTTGTAATATACGGGTATGTTTCTCCTTCCAAAAATGGGCGATACTACGAATAAACCAGTAACGCGAACAAATACCAGTAAAAAGATATCCCAGAAATCAAGAAATATATCAAAATCCATACCGGTCTCCCTGTACAGCCGCAACTTTTTTCAATCTTAATTTGCTATCGGTCTAATAGCTGATAAACCTTAGAATATTATCGTAAAGGTTCAAAGTGAATTCCTTCAATGTTGTCATTATCCATGCTCCAAAAATATACAGCGAAAGAAAAACCGCAAGAATCTTCGGCACGAACGAAAGGGTCTGTTCCTGGATCTGTGTTGTGGCCTGGAATATACTTATTGCCAGCCCCACTATCAGCGCTACACCTAAAAGCGGTGCCGACAGTTTGATAATAACCAGAACCGCATTTCTTGCAATATCCAGCACCTGCTGTTCCATGATTACTCTCCCTCCCCTTGGCTAATTCTCAAAGCAGCAGAACGGATTTACCCAAAGGATTGTATAATGGTTCCTACTACAAGATTCCAGCCATCGACGAGCAAAAACAGTAGTATTTTGAAAGGCAGTGATATCATCACCGGGGGAAGCATCATCATTCCCATTGACATTAATGTACTGGCAACTACCATGTCTATTATCAGGAAAGGTATGTACAACATGAAACCTACCTTGAATGCTATCGTCAGTTCGCTGATCATGAATGCGGGAATTACTACTTTCATCGGCAGATCATTAATATCATCAGGCTGCTCCACTCCCGCAATATTGGCGAACAAGGCCAGATCCTTCTCCCGGACCTTTGCCTTGTTCAGCATGAAATCCTTCATAATGTCCGACGCATTGTCAATGGCCTCTTCCAGCGTGATTTCATTCTCTGAAAACGGTTTTAATGCCTGTTCGTTAAGGTCGGTCAATACCGGTGACATGATAAAAAATGTCAGAAACAAAGCCAAACCGATAAGTACCTGGTTTGGCGGCATTTGCTGTGTTCCCATGGCATTTCTTAAAAATGAAAGTATGACAATAATCCTTGTAAAGGAAGTCATCATAATAATGATTGACGGGAGTATCGAAAGGACTGTCAGATAAAGCAGCAGCTTTATACTGTTTGTTACATCTTCCGGATCATCTGAAGTATTTATCGTAATACCTTCATCCGATATGGTTATGCCTGTCTGTGCATATGCAATAATACCTGAAGCTACTGTCAGAAGCAGAATTACAAGTATCGAGGCTATCAGTTTTGATTTTTTTCCAACCATATTTAAACTTCCTTATCGTAGCTTTTATCCTGCATTTTTTTCAGCCTGTCAATGTTTTCCCTGAGCGTTTCTCCTTTTTCCTCAGGAGCGGCACTGTCACTTTTCTTTTTCTTCTTTTTCAGCTTTACTATGTTTTTGTTCACATACTTGTCGAATATCTCGCGAAAATCAAAAACAGATTCGTTTGGCTGATCATCCTGCCCCTGCTCTTCAGCAACTTCTTTGTCGACTGCAACTTTTGCCACCAGCCTGAAATCCTTCCTGCCGGACATAAACAAATAGTGTTCCGCCCCGACCTTTACAAGGAATAAATGCTTGTCAAGACCAAGGCTTACCCGTTCAACCACGTTTATATACCTGGAACGGCCTGCTGCTGCAAACTTTTTGCCTATAAAACGTGATGCAACATAAGCAAGATAAAGTACACAGCAGAAGATAAGGAAAATACCCAGCAATTCAAGCACCGGATTTGTTCTGTCCGAATTTTCAAGAAGGTTTCCTGATGTCAAAAGTATTGATGACCATTTCAACAAACCTGTCATTTCAACTTATCCTATCCAACCACTTTTTTAACGGCCTCCAGGACCCTGTCGGCCTGAAATGGTTTAACGATGAAATCGCGGGCACCTGCCTGTATTGATTCAATAACCATTGCCTGCTGGCCCATAGCCGAACACATGATAATCTTGGCATCGGATTTTACTTCCTTAATCTGCCTGACGGCTTGAATCCCGTCCATTTCAGGCATTGTTATATCCATTATCACCAAATCGGGATTAAGCTCCTTGAATTTTTCCACAGCCTTAAGACCGTTCTCAGCTTCCCCAACTACTGTATAGCCATTCTTCACAAGAATATCCTTAATCATCATTCTCATAAATGCTGCATCATCTACGATCAGTATATTCGCCATATCATTAATCCTCTCCTTGCAATCATATAAACAGTCAGTTTTTATTCAATAAACCTAAACATAAGTTTAAGTTTTATTAAAGGATTATTTATTATTATAGCCTTTTTGACGGATGAATGATATCGGTAATCCGTACACCAAAACTTTCATCGATTACAACTACTTCACCTTTTGCAATATTTTTTCCGTTTACCAGTATATCCACCGGCTCGCCTGAAAGTTTGTCAAGTTCAATAATGGATCCTTGTCCGAACTCGAGTATTTCCTTTATTTTCTTTGATGTCCTTCCCAGTTCAACGGTAATCTGAAGGGGCACATCCATTAACAGGTTTATATTTTGTGAGCCCAATACATTCGAACCCGAATCAAAGGACTGAAACTCCGCAGGCCTTACATTAACCGGAGGTTCATGATGTGCAGGCGGTCGCGTATTCGGTGTATATGAATAATCGTACACTTCCTGCTGCGGAATATTCTGCTGACTTACAGCCTGTTTTTCCTGTTGAACCCGGGACTCGGCCGAAGGTTTGGGTTCAGGTTCTGCTTCCGGTTTCTCACGGGTTTCAGGTTTTATCTGTGTATCAATCAGGTTGTAAACCATTTCCTTTGCAAAGTCAATAGGAAGCAGCTGCATCATCGAACTGTCAATCAATTTTCCCACCTTCAGCGTGAAACCTACAACCACAACTTCCTTCTTCCTGTCAAACCTTATCTTGTCGATATCTTCGGCAAAATGAACAAGCAGTGATTCAGGCGGCGAGATCTCCACTCTCTTATGAAACATTGATGACAATGATGTGGCTGCCGATCCTACCATCTGATTCATGGCCTCACTGATTGCACTGAGGTGCAATTCCGTTATCTCTGTTTTTTCATCAATCGTTCCGGAACCACCCATCATCAAATCAGTTATAATTTTTACATCAGGTTCTCTTATTATCAGGAGGTTATCCCCCATAATACCGTTTGTAAACTTTATCTTAACAGCAACATATGGTTCGGGATATTGCTTTGAAAGATCCTCCCATTTCATAACAGATACTTTGGGAGTTGTTATTGTTACCTTATGTCCCAGCAGCATATAAAGGGTAGTTGCAGAAGTACCCATGCTGATATTTCCGATTTCGCCCAAAGCATCAATTTCCTCTGCCGTAAGAACATCGGTCACAACAATTTCCTGACTGTCGTCATTGTTTCCATCATCCGGGTTAAAGCTGCCGCTTAACAGAGCGTCAATTTCAGCCTGAGAAAGCATATCATCCATTTATTCATCCTCCCTTCTGATAACCTCGGTCACCTTAATTGCAGCTTTTTTATTTCTGACTCCGGGTTTTCCGTTAAATTTATGCAAAGAACCAACCATAACCTGAATATCTCCGTCCACTGCTGTATCCAGCTGCAGTACATCACCCGCCTGCAATTCCAGAAATTCCGATACCAAAAGGGTTGCCTTTCCGAGAACTGCAATTAACGGAACCTCGGTTTCAGCCACCTTACTCTCGATGGCCTTCTGGGTCTCTTCATCTGCACCTTTTTCGATCATTGAAAACCATATCTTCGTGCTCAGCTTGTCCATTACAGGCTCAAGTACCATGTGCGGTATGCAGAAATTCATAAGGCCTTCAACTTCCCCGATTTTTGCCTGGAACGTTGCAAGTGCAACCATTTCTGTCGGGTTCACTATCTGAACAAACTGTGCATTGGTTTCAATTGCATTCAGTGAAGGTTTTACCTCCACCACGTTTTCCCAAGGCTCTCGCATATATGTGAGCATCTGCGATATCGTACGCATAAGTATCGCAATTTCAATCTCTGTAAATCCCCGGACTTTTTTCATTCTTCCCCCGCCTTTTCCGCCAAGCATCCTTTCTATCAATGCATAGGCAATGGAAGGGGATAAATCAAATATAACACTGCCCGGCAGCGGATTAAAGTTTACAATCGCCAGGACCGCCGGGTTGGCTATGGAATTTGAAAATTCAGAATACTGAACGGCTTCCATCGATATTAAATCTATCTGAACCAATGTCCTTAAATAGCCCGAGAGGAAGTTGGTTACCAGCCTTGCATAGTTTTCCTGGATAATCTGCAATGTGCGCAGGTGATCCTTTGCAAACTTGCTCGGCCTTTTGAAATCGTGGTTCTTTATCTTCTTTTCGCTCGTGCTGGATTTAAGTTCATTGGCATTCAATTCCCCCGCACTCAACTGGGCAAGCAAATCATCAATTTCGGTTTGGGACAGTATGTCTCCCAAATCATTACCCCCCTTGCATCACCGCTATTGCGGAAGCATATTCAAAGTGACCCTGTAAACTATCTTCTGCTTTGACTCTTTATTCTCGTTGAGTATGCTGTTAAAGATTTGCAAAAGGTCGTCTCTTGCCTTATAGCGGGTCTCGATGTCCTTTGCCTCGGTGTAGGTCATATTTGCGAAATAATCTCCAACAGCCTGCTCAAGTTCGCTCTTGTATAGTGTAATCAGATTGACTATTTTTTCCTCATCCCTGCGTTTCACTCCGGTATCATACTTTATTGAAACCGACACCAGTACGATTGAATCGGCGCGGTCGGGTTCATCCTTCAGAGCAAACAGCTTTTCCTGGCCGTCGAACAGCTTGAACTCTCCCATTTCTTCATCGGGAACAACCCGCTCTGTGATAGGGTTATCGGTCTGGATAAGCCTGTTATCCTTTTCCCTGCTCGGGTACGAGATAAAAAGAAATACCACGAGCACTGCCAATGCCAGGGATAACACAGCGATTATTGACAACAGAATTGTGTATGTTCCTTTTCTTTCCAATCTGTTACACCCCTTATAGAATTACTCTTCGATACGACAGAGTATTTTTCTCTTATATTCTATCACTTTTTCGACAATATCTTCAACCTTTTCAGCAACAACGTATTTCTTTCCGTTGGTTAACGTAATAATGGTATCGGGAGTTGCCTCAACAGTCTCTATCAGCTCGCAGTTAAGCACAAATAGTTTATTGTTCAGCCTTGTTACTTCTATCATATCAACCACCAGCCCCGTATAAACCGATTGGGCCCCGGCGGAAACCGGAAATTGCATTTACCGGCTTCCGCCATCCCGTTTAAGTAAAATTATCTCTTCATATTAGCCAGTTCCTGAAGTATTTCATCTGAGGCTGTTATTACCCTGCTGTTTGCCTGGAAGCCGCGCTGGGTTACAATCATTTCGGTAAACTGCTGGGCAAGGTCCACATTCGACATCTCCAGTGTTCCCGGGTTCAGGCTACCCGCACCCTCGGTACCGGGTTTGTACGCCCTGGCAAAATCACCTGAGTTCGTGGTAGGAACAAACAGGTTGTTTCCTGATTTCTGCAGGCCGGCAGGGTTGTCAAAAACCGCCAGCGCCACCATGCCAAGAGGCTGCTGCCTGCCGTTGCTGTAAACACCGGTAATAACACCGTCGGAACCTATGCTGAAATATTCCAGTGTTCCCGGAGGATAGCCGTCCACCTGGGTTGGTTTCACCGAGCTGTCGCTGGCATACATTGTAAGTTTTTCAAAGTTCAGTTCGAAGGTAAATGCATCTGACCCCACTTCAGAACCGGGTGTAAGTTCGATCATCGGCCTTACATTGTATTCATCGTCGTTCGTCAATATTCTTCCCTTGCTGTCAAACATTATGAATCCCGTTGCCGCATCATTCAATGAGGTTTGCGAATCTCCGGCACTTACGGCATAATACCATGTTGTTACCGTTGAACCGTCCACCTCGCCGACATAGTTTTTCCAGAAGCTGATATTCAGCTTGTATTCATTTCCCAGGGCGTCATAAACGGTCAACGGAACTATGAAGTGAGGATCGACATTGCTGTCATCGACATCGGGAATACCGTCCGAACCCACAGAGTCCCTGATTTGGTTAAGGTTTTCACCGACAGGTATCTTTGTGGCGTCCAGGTTTCCGGCCAGAACCGCCTTGCTCGTGGACTGGGCTGCCAGTACACGCTTGTTCAGGTTGTATTCGTCCTCGTAAAGGTTCAACGGCCTAAGCTCCTCCTGTGTGTCAAATATATAGTTTCCGCTGTTGTCTACGCTGTATTTCTGCCAACCCAGCAGGTTCAGTCCCTGTGCCGTAACCAGGTTCCCCATCCTGTCGATGGCAAAATTCCCTGCACGGGTAAACATGTTTATACCTTCATTTCCATTTCGCACAATAAAGAAGCCTTCGCCTTCAATTGACAAATCGGTAGGATTGTCCGTACGCTGCAGGCTGCCGCGTGTCATCAGGGTATCTACCGAATTTACATTCATACCAAGACCAATCTGAACGGGGTTGGTTCCTCCACGTCCGGTATTTGGGTCGGGAGCGCCTGCTCCGGACACTGTCTGCGCGAATATCTCGGCAAAAGTGGTCCTGCTGGCCTTAAATCCAATTGTATTTACGTTGGCAATGTTATTGCCGATTACGTCCATCTTGGTCTGATGAGATCTCAAGCCTGAAACGCTTGAAAACATCGAACGCATCATATAAATCCCCTCCTAAGGTTTCCGTTTCTTCAATCGTTCCGAAACGGTCAGCCTCCCTGGCGGGTCCGGCTGAATAAACCCTTATTCAATATATCGGTTTTTTGACTGTATAAAGTTAATCATTGCAGGCTGCCTTTTCAGTCGGCAAATACAGCTCCGTCAATGTTTGTGAATACATTTTCCTTCATTTCGCTGCTGTTTAGGGCTGTTATAACAGTTCTGTTCTTCACGTTTACAACAAAGGCCATTCTGTCCATAACAACCAGCGTATCCCTGACACCTTTGGCATCGGCTTTATCCACTGCCCTGGCAAGTTTCTCACGCTGCGCTTCGGTGAGGGTTACATTTCTCATTTGCATGCGCATTTGTGCATGCTTTGAAATTTTGATATCACCTTTCAGCTTCTCGTTCAGAATATCCTGGAAAGTACCGGCACCCTGCACGTTTGGTCTTTTCTGAACTTCACTGGTGGGTGTAAGGGAAGGTATGGACTGAATAGGTCTGTTGTTATAAATCATGAACCGGTCCCTCCTGTTTCTGCTGCTTCGCCAGGTTCACCGTCACCTGTTTCGGTGTCGGTTCCGTCGGGTTCTTCTGCACCGGCTTCGATATCAGTTGCTTCGCTATCCGGTGTTTCCGGCTCTTCGGTTTCAGGTGTTTCGGTATTCTCCCCTATCCCGGCTGTTTCGCCCGGAAGTTTCGTCTCAAGCGATTTCAATGTCTCAAGAATCTGCCTCAACAACTGCTGTTCGGTAGAGACGAGGTCCACCTTCTGGGTTGAAACAATGTCTCCAACTGGAACCTGTACGTTATCCAATATTACATGGTAGCAATCCCGTTCTTCATCCTTCACGCCGTCCCTGAGCACACCTTCAAGCCTTATTTTCTGCCCGGTGAATGCATCCTTCGCGGTAAATGTGATCTGCATGCCTCTCATACCTTCAATGAATGCTTCAACACTTTCAAATGCTCCCCTGTCAATATCGTTCACGCTGAGTATTACCTCGTCAAGAGTAGCATAAATGCCGTCCTGTCTCTTCTCGATTCTTGCGACTATCCCTTCTATTTTGTATAGGGACTCATCTTCAGCCAGGGTTGTCTCCACAGTGCTGAGCAAACCTATCAGGCTGTTGTATTTCTCGAGGTCGGCGCTCTTATAATCAGCTGATTTTTCGGATACGTAAGCAATGTTGTCCAAAGGCACATCAAAATCATTCACCACAAGGTATACCTTACCCGACTGGGAATGCACCGATGAAACCTCGCCGGATATATAACGGGTTTCCCCGGTCTTATCATCCGTAATTGCAGCAGTAATATATTTCCCCAGCAGCGAAAAGCCCATGGAATATGAAAAAGAGTGATTCAGATTCTGCATCTGTTCAAGCGCACTGAACTGGGCTATTTGCGCTATAAAATCCCTGTCGTCCATGGGTTCCAGCGGATTCTGGTACCGAAGCTGCGTGATAAGGAGCTTGAAAAACTCATCCTTGCCCAATTCATTAGACACATTCCTCCCGGTGTCCTTGGAGTTGATTATTTCTTCAATTGTCATCTGCTTTACCGGGCTCACTTCAGGCATAGTATCCCTCCTTACGCAATAAGGTTGATTTCAGTTCCCATGAACGAGTACAAATCACCTTCAAGTCCGGTGTAACTGTAAGTGCTGCTTATACCGTCCGCTTCCGGCAGGTCTTCAATGTATAATCCCTGCGGTCGGGACTGCATAAACCTGCTCTCGTAACTTTCCGTGTCATCGCTGTGACCGTGCTGCCCTACCGATACCGACAGGCTTTGGATGTCAACACCGCTCTGTTCCAGCGAATCCCTCAGATACTGCATATTGCTTTCAAGAATTGCCTTAACCTGTTCGTTCTCTGCCAGGAACTTAGCTACTATTTCGCCCCGTTCGTGTATAACCTGCAGCTGAATCCTGCCAAGACTTTCGGGTTTCAACTGGATTATCATTTCAGAACGGTCGGAACCGGCAAGTACCCGGACCTTTTCCGCAACCTGGGCCAATATGTCGGTCTTTGCAATAATTGCTGTTCTTACGGGTCCCGAATAATCAGTCCCGCCTGCCTGCGTGCTTTCGACCGTATAGTCCTGCATAAACCGGTCAATATCGCCTCGCAGATTTGCATTGCCGATATTCCGCCTGCCCAAAACACTGACCATTTCATCTGCCGTTGTGCTGCCTTTGCCATCGTCCTTCGGCCGGTCTTCGGCTCTCAGCCTTTGACGGCCATTCTGGCCTGTTCCGCCGGTTTCCTTCTGCTGCAAGTCCTGCGTGCCGATTTCGTCCGGAGATTCATTCCCGGCAAAGGTTTCGGGCTCAATACCTTCTCCGGCGTTTTCAAGACCGAGTTCAGACTTAATACTTTCGGCTTCACGCAGCATCCTGCCGACAAGTTCTGAAAAACCTGCGGTGCTTTCGGAAATGAGTTCTCCAGGAATCACTCCTGGCAGACCGTTTTCAAGCATCTGGTTCAGTTTCATGGCAAGCTCACCGGCAAGCTCGCTGACCTTCCCGTCGGTGCAACCGGCTATTTCAAGCAGCATGCTGACCGACTGTGAAATAACTGATTCAATCTCATCAGAAAATGCAATACCGGCTGCATTTTCTCCGGCAGGTTCAGCGCTTTCAAGCAGTACGCCCAGTTTTTGAAGGGCTGCGATAACTTCATCAATCAGGTATAAAGCATTTTTGGGCCGCTTTCTGTCATGCACGGCATCGGATGCAGAAAGCTCCTCCAACCGCTTCGGATTATCCTTCATGGCTGCGCTGTTTGCCCTGACGTTACCAGGAACGGTTTTTGCAATATTCATGCTGCGCCTGTTCCTCTGTAATTTCACAGGTGCAACATTCTCCTTCCTGTCATGGATCATTTCCCCAAGGCTGAGGCTCTTTTTCAGGTAACCTTCAAAACCGATGCCTGGATCTGTTTTTTCACGGGTTGACCTTGCCTCATTCTGAGTGTAGTTCGCGGACAAGAAAAGACCGTTTACGCTCACCGCCATACCTCACCACCTCCTTTCAGTGAAATTCCGTATTCTCCATAAAAACGCCGAATCGGCGCTAATGAAGGCCATTATAAGGTGGTTATTCTGCAAACTTCCTGTCGGCTATACTTTTCATCAGTTCGGCTGCAAACCTGGGATCCATGTTTTCAATGATCTCTGCCTTTTCATTATTTTTCATCGCTTCTATCAGGTTAACCACGAGCTCCATGTCTTCCCTTCCAAGCTCTGTCAGGATAGCTGCAGCATTGGCAGGTTCCATTTCGGTATAGGACTTGGCAAGATCCTTGTAGTTTTCCTTTACGGCTTCTTTCTGAACGATTTCACTGTACAGTTCCTTTGCATTTTCGGGATCGACTTTTTCATAATACCTTGCAAAGGCTCCTTCATCTCCCATTGCTACGAGCCTGTCAAATTCCTTCCTGTCATTGTCGAGCTGCTCCATCTTCTCAATAACCTGTTTCAGCGTTTCTTCATTTTTCTCAAGTATTACCTGGCCTTCCCCCGCCATGGAACTCCACCTGCTTTTTTCGGCTTCCAGGTCGGCAATGCGTTTATTGGCATCCTCGAGCTGTTCAGTCAGTTCCCTGTTTATTGCTCGCAGCTCATTATATTTTGTAAGAAGCTCTTTCTGGGTAAGGTGCTTTGGATCATAGGGATCTTCGGTTTCGGGAAGCGGCGGCAGAGCGAGTTTCAATACAGGTATTCTTTCAATGCTTGGCCTGAAGTATTCTCCGAGCCCGCCTATATCATTTTTCAGAAGATAATAAAAAGCACCTCCGAAAATAACAAGAACGATAAGTATTGACACCAGGATGGTCAGAAGACTGTCCAGTATCCCGGACTTAATTTCCTTTTTACTCTTTTCTTTCAATTTGGGTGCTATTGATCTAACGTTCTGAGCCATTATGAATCTCCTATGGTTTATTTTGCGGTGTTACTGTTTCATTAAAGCAAACAATTTCGTCAACAATCAGCTGCTGTTTCTTCTCCTGTTCTTTTCTGAACTCGGTCAGCTTTCTTTCTCTAAGTTTTTCAAGAATCTTTTTCTCCTTCATTATTTCAATCAATCTTTTTCTAATTTTATCGACATTTTCTTTTTCTTCATTAACCCTGTCAACCTGCACTCTTTCCTTATTTTCCATGACTTTTATATATTGCAGTCTCTCCTTCAGTCTAAATGCCGTGGTTGCCGTCATTCCCTCTTTTCTGAACTCCTCGTGCTGGCTCTCCTTTTCCTGCCTGATCTCCGACAGCACTGTAAGCTCGTGCTGATACCTCTGAATTGCAATACCAAGCTCATTTTTTATGTTCTTTTCCAGCTGTTTTTTCAGGTTCAGGAATGATTGAAGCTGAAACTTAAACCGGGCCATCAGCCTTTACCCTCCAGTGCTTTTTTCATAAGCTCAAGGGTTTCTTCAAAATCGAACTTCTCGTATATATCCTGTGTCAGAAATTCGTTGATGCTTCCGATAACCGAAATTGCCCTGTCTATGTCAGGATTGCTCCCTTTCACATATGCGCCCACGTTTATAAGGTCCTCAGCCTCCCTGTACACGGCAAGGTTTTTCCGGATCTCCGCCGCTATCATCTTATGCTCATCGGTTACAATGTCGGTCATGACACGGCTGATGCTCTCCAGTACATCAATGGCAGGATAGTGATTTTTATGCGCCATCTGCCTGGATAGAACTACGTGCCCGTCAAGAATGCTTCTTGCCGTATCGGTTACCGGTTCGGTCATATCATCACCGTCAACAAGAACTGTATAAAGACCCGTTATTGAACCTTTGTCGGAAGTTCCTGAACGTTCCAGCAGTTTGGGCATCACCGAAAAAACAGAAGGGGTATATCCTCTCGAAACGGGCGGCTCGCCGATAGAAAGGCCTATTTCACGCTGAGCCATTGAGAAACGGGTTAATGAGTCCATAAGCAAAAGGACATCCTTGCCGCAGTCGCGGAAGTACTCCGCAATGGCTGTTGCCACCATCGCACCTTTTTTTCTTATTAATGCGGGCTGGTCCGATGTTGCAACAACAACGACAGAGCGCTTCAACCCCTCATCGGTAAGATCTCTTTCGAGGAAGTCCCTTACCTCGCGGCCGCGTTCGCCAATCAGTCCTATAACAATAATATCTGCCTTGGTGTTTCTTGCTATCATTCCGATCAATGTGCTCTTCCCGACGCCGCTGCCTGCAAAGATACCAAGCCTTTGACCCCTGCCCAGTGTCAGCATGCTGTCTATGCACTTTACTCCGAGAGGCAGCACCTGGTTAATCCTTGGCCGCTTCAGCGGATGGGGAGGTACATTTTCAACGGGATAAAAACCGTCTGCCTGAATATTCCCTTTTCCGTCAATTGGATTTCCAAGACCGTCCAATACTCTTCCAAGAAGGCCCGGACCCACCCTGACCCTGAACTCGGTACCCGTTGCAATTACAAGATTACCCGGGCCTATTCCGGTCATTTCCCCGAGGGGCATCAAAAGAACGTGTTTATCGCGGAATCCAACCACTTCCGCAAGGACTTCCCGATCTGTTCTCTGATTAACAATGCGGCACAGTTCGCCGACCCGTGTTTCGGGACCTGAGGATTCAATTGTTAATCCTACAACCTTTGTGACCTGGCCTTTAAGACATACAAAGTTTTTGTCCGAAATTGCCTTCCTGTATTTATCCAGGTTTATTTCAACTCTCATATGTATCTCCGGTTTTTATTTATTCCTTTTCTTCTGTTGTAATGGCTGTGTCCTCGGTGTCAAAACCTCCAAGCAGTTCCCTCAGTGTATTTTCCACTGCCTGAAGCTGGGTTTCCAGGCTGCTGTCCACAGTTCCGAAACCAGTGTCTATGATGCATTCGCCTTTTTTTAACGAGTTGTCCTTTTTAATCTCAAAATCGCGTATGCCCTTGACTCCTTCGAGAACCCTGTCCTTATTCTCAATGACATAATCGTAATCGTCGGCACATACGCAAATTGTTATTTTCTCGGCGGATGATACCGCTGACAGCGCGGTACGGATTAAACCGAGTATTACATCCCTGTTCTGAGAAAGCTCGGTTCCGACAACCTTTTTCGCTATTTGGATTATTAGCTCAACAATTTCACTTTCGAGCCCGGAAATAGTATTGTCATATATCTCTTTGGCCTTCTGCCTCAATTCCTCTGCTTCTGCTATCAAATTCTGGTAGTGCTGTCTCGCAAGAGCCTCTCCGTGTCTATAACCCTCTTCCTTAGCAGCCCGCTCTGCCTCCCTGGCCTGTTCAGCCACCTTTTCATGTGCAGACTCAAGTATTGCCTCGGCATTAATCCTGGCTTCATTAATTATTCTTTCCGCTTCCTTCCGGGCATTTTCCAGGATATCGTCAGCCGTCTCCTTTTTCTCCGGCGCAGCTTCCTTTTTTTCGTTTTCGGCAGGTACAACCTCCTGCCTTGGTTTTATTTTCACCTGGTAGGGTCTTCCCATATTAACCTGGTAATTTTTTAATACATTACTGCCGTATCCGTTAAACAATTATTTCGTCTCCTCCGCCTCTTGAAATAATGATTTCACCGGCATCTTCAAGTTTACGTATTACGTTTACAATCTTCTGCTGTGCCTCTTCAACGTCCTTAAGCCGCACAGGTCCCATAAATTCTATGTCTTCCCTGATCATTTCAGCCAAACGCTTCGACATATTGCTGAAAATAACGTTCTGAACTTCCTCGGTTGCTCCCTTCAGTGCAACAGCCAGCTGGTAGTTGTCCACCTCACGCAGGAAGCGCTGTATCGAGCGGTTGTCAAGCTGCAGTATGTCGTCGAATACAAACATTCTTTTCCGTATTTCTTCTGCAAGATCGGAATCTTCAATTTCCAGTGTCTCTAAAATGTATTTTTCGGTACCGCGATCCACGGAGTTCAGTATGTCAACAATTGCCTGCAGGCCGCCCGTTGCAGTATAGTCTTCGGTTACCAGTGATGACAGCTTCTTTTCAAGTATCCTTTCCACTTCCTTGATTATCTCGGGCGACGTTCTGTCCATCTGTGCAATACGCTTTGCCACATCAGCCTGTTTTTCCTGCGGCAGCGCAGAAAGTACCGCAGCTGCCTGCTGTGGCTTCAAATATGCCAGTATCAGGGCAATTGTCTGGGGATGTTCGCTTTGAATAAAGTTAAGAACCTGGGAAGGATCGGCTTTTCTTACAAAATCAAAAGGCCTTACCTGCAATGAAACGGTAAGTTTGTTAATAATCTCCATTGCCTTTTCGGTTCCCAGGGCTTTTTCAAGAATATCCTTTGCATACCCTATGCCGCCTTCAGCAATATACTCCTGGGCAAGGCAAATCTGGTAAAACTCTTCAAGTACCTTCTCCTTATCCTGCGGGGAAACACTTCGTATATTTGCAATTTCCAGGGTCAACTGCTCAATCTCATCCTCTTTAAGATGCTTGAAAATCTTCGAGGACAACTCCGGGCCCAAGGTTATCAGCAGCATAGCAGCCTTTTCCCGTCCTGAGTAGTCCCTGGTACCAGTTCCAACCGCCATTAATTTCACCTCTTACTATTCCCAATCTTCAGCAAGCCAGTTTCTCAGCAGCTGAGCAACTGCATCAGGTCTTTTCTCCACAAACTTCTTGATTTGCAGTTTAAACTCATCCTTTTCTTCAAGCTCTATATCCGGCAGTTTCTGCTTAGCAGCATCGGATACGGTTAACTGTGTTCCGGCCAGTGCAGCCTCGCCAAGAGCCTCGGGAAGTTCCTCCTCAAGTTTTCTTCCTCTCGGTATCATAAGAACAACCATAACTCCAAGGAGAACTGCCATCAATATGTAAAGACCGTATCTTTCAAGAAAACTGCTGAACCTGGATGGTCCAATATCAGCAACTACTTCGGGAGCAAGTTTCTGTATGCTTACAGAAATATTGGCGGTGGGTATTCCCATTGCATACCCGGCATCCTGCTTAATCTGCTCTATATACTCGCTTGTAAGCGCATCGGCGGTTTCAACCCTGTGTCCATACCAAAGCGTGATTGAAGCTCTTGTCTCTTCCGGAATCAGTTTCCCCAAAGCCTTCCTGCTTTCAATCTGTTTTTCATTAAACAGGCGTTCTTCAAGATTATGTTCCTTTTTATAGGACGAATCGCCTCCCGAACCTACCTGGTAGGTTGCTGTTCCCGGATTTGTATCCAGCCCGGGGGCATTTCCGCTTTGGCGGCCTTCCATTTTTTCCTCCAAGGTTTCCTGGGATCTGATAAATCCCTCTCCTTCGCTGTCAGGGGCTGAATACTGTATTTCGGTGCTGTTCAATGTATCAAAGTCAAGCTTGGCACTGACGGTAACACTCATTGTATCAAAATGGGCATTTTGGGCAATACCAACTTTGAAGTGCCTGTAAACCTTCTGCTCCAGCTCGAGCTCACGGTTACGCCTCATTTCTTCCTGCGTGTTTGCAAGGCTTACCGATGAATCGTTCTGCGTGAGAATTATAGGATTTAAGAATTCGTCAACAAGGGTTATGTTTTCTTTTGGAATACCGATTGAAGCAGCTACTACCCGGGCAGCTGCATCGGCCTGTTCGGGTGTCAGCGGTGCTTTTGTTTTCAGTGCCACAAAAGCTGAGCCTTTGTTTTCAGACTCATTCCTGTATGCCCAGTATGTCTTTTCGGGTTTTGTAAACTGAACTGATGCATCGATTACATTCTCGAATTTTTTCAGCTTGTAAACGAGGTTGTTCTGTTCGAACTGCCTCCACAGCTTTTCCTTGTCTTCCTCGGTAACCGTAAGGGACAGCTTTGACCAGCTCTGGTCGAAAATAACATCAGGACTTATAAGCCCGACCTCGCTTGCAAGATCAAACTCAATGTCCTGCTTCTTTCTGCTGTCAACATATATCTGGCTGCTGCTCTTCCTGTATCTTATCCCTTTTGAATCAAGATACTCCACGATGGCTTTTACATCGTACTCGTTTCCGCTTTCAAGGAGCGGCACGTAAGTGGTTCTTAATACGAAAAACAGTGTTGTGACTATTGCTGCAAGTATTACTCCTGCTGTTATGTACAAACGGGTTTTTTGACTTTTCTCCAGATCATTCCAGTAATCCTTAATCTTATTCCACAGTTTCATTAACCCTTCCGGCATTTCCCTTTCCCCCCAGAGCGGCTTCTTCTTTTGTTAATACCATGAATTTATGATATTAAACCTGCATTCTCATTATTTCATTATACGCATCAATTACCTTGTCTCTTATTTCTACCAGTAACTGTAATGCGATAGAAGCCTTCTCGGCCGCGATCAGAACCGAGTGAATATTATCGGTTTTGCCTGAGATAAAATCTGTGGTAATGGCATCGGCTGTCTTTTCAAGTTCACTTACATTGTATAACTCCCTTAAAAGCACATCCTTAAAGCTGATGTTTTCTTTCTCCTGCACCTTGTTTAACGCGCCCTGTACAGAAATGTTATCCATAACCGGCGATATTCTCGCAACACTCATCCTTCAATCTCTCCTTTGCATTAACATCTTAACAGGCCGTTCTTTCTCAACCGCCTATTTCCAATGCTTTCAATGCCATGGATTTGGTCGTGTCAATAGATGTAATGTTTGCTTCATAGGCCCTTGACGCTGATATCAGATTTATCATCTCGGTAACTATATCGACATTCGGCATCTGAACCATCCCGTTTTCGTCTGCATCGGGATGGCCGGGATCATATACGCTCCTGAACGGTGTCTGGTCTTCAACAATAGCTGATACACGGACACCACCGCTTGTATTGCCGATTAGTTTTTTGCTTGCACTGGTCAAATAGGAAGAAAACGGAACATTCCCGTTCCGGGCTTCGAATATAACGGTTTTTCTCCGGTATGGGGTTCCGGCCTCTGTACGTGTTGTATTTACATTTGCTATATTCTCGGAAATTATATCCATTCTAAGCCTTTGTGCAGTCAGCGCAGATGCACTGGCATGCAACGCTGTGAAATAACCCATTTAATCAGCCCCCCCTTATAATGGTCCTTATCTTGTTAAACTGACCATTAATACGATTGATAAGAGTGTAGTATCTTATTGTGTTTTCCGCCATAACAGCCATTTCTCTTTCAATGTCCACATTGTTGCCGTCAAGGCGATAGCTGTAGTTGGCATTGTCGGTAACTACTCTGATGGTTCCGCCGCCGGACAGTTTTAACTTGCTTTTGATACGGCCTGATTTCAGTTCAGAATTGAGATAATCTTCAAACTGTATATCTTTTCTTTTATATCCGGGTGTATCGACATTGGCGATGTTCTCAGAGATGACTTCATTACGTTTCCATGCAACATCAAGCGCTTTTTCAATGCCTTCGCCAGAAAAAAGCAGCTTTCCTACCACCACTCTCACCCCTTACAGTTTTATCTTATGTCAAAAATATACGTAAAATTATCTATATGTTATATTATCACACTGAAATTTGAAATACAACAAAGTAGACAAATAAACTTGCAAAATATAAGTTATTTTTTAATATTTGTGAAAAATTGAATATATATTTTAGTATATAAAATAGTTTTGTGGAATATTCTGTATTTTTCAAACCATTTGCACCATAACTTACTACTCATATAAATCGGTCTTTCAGCCATAATAGTTAATGAGGAGGTGAAAAAAAGATGGCAAGAAGCAATAACAGAAGCAGAACCAATTTTGAAAATATGAAATTTGAAATTGCCAGCCAGTTAGGTATCAACCTGAAACAGGGTTACAACGGTGACTTGACTTCAAGGGAAGCTGGAACAATCGGCGGAAATATAGTTAAAAAAGTTTTTGAAAGCTATACAGGAAACCAGTATCCTCAGTACGACGTAAACAACAAGCAGTAATCGGTAGGTTTTTATCACCTTTCAGTGTACTAAACCTGATTAATCTATAATAAAATATTACCGGAAGCAGCAGGAACTTAAAAAGGTTCCTGCTGTTTCTTTTCCTCCCTGCCGTTTTTGCTTTTTTCCTCATCCTCCTTCTTGTTTGCCATCAGCGGGGAAATTTTATCTATCATCGATGGTATGAAATCCATTATTCGATCAAGGGTTGTATTATGTTCTACCGGAAGCAGCTTGATTGTACTGTTCCTGCCTACAACCAGGAAGGCTACCGGATGTATTGTGACACCTGCCCCGCTGCCGCCTGCAAAAGGAAAGCCGCTGTTTTCCGAACCCGATCTTGAATCGGTTTGTCCCTGGTAATCTCCTCCTCCTGCCGCGAACCCAAAGGCAACACGTGAAACCGGAATAATGACGGTATCATCGGCGGTCTGGACTGCATCACCGACAATAGTATTTACATCCACCATATCACGAATGCTTTCCATGGCAGTTTTCATGAGTTCATCTATAGGATGTGCTCCCATATTGTTACCTCCTTAATAACTGAATCCTTGTTTATCCTTTACAATAATGGATAATTCTATTCAGCTATTATTAATTTTAGTTTTTGAATCCAGATAATATTTTATTATCAGCAATAAAGCCTTAAATATAACAACGCGCAGAATCAGCCGGAATATCAGTTCGTTCCTGTTATTGTGAAAATCGGGATAAAAGCTGTAATTCTGATGCTCGAGCTTAAAGTTTGCCGAAAGCAGAATTAATATAAACTGCCATAATATAAGAAACGTACCGTAAAGAATTGAATCGGCCGCTGCATCCATCGTTGTAAAGGTTCCTGACAGGGAGAGTTTTTCTATGTGAAATATCTTTCCGTTTTTTCTGTCTATTGCAACTCTTACCAAATCGAGAATTTTCTCACGCCTTTTCCCGGATTTTTCTTCATGCCTCCTTTTCCTCCCGGTTCCGCTTTTTACCTCCATTATACTAATATATTTGAATATGCTTCCCTTGATGGTATAAGTAACACCCGAACTTTTCGCCGTAAACTCAACCGATATTCTAAGGCTCATAAAAAGCATTGCCGCAAGTATCGCAGCAAGAACCAAAATAACCGGAAGGTACATTCTTTTCACCTCCCGGTTATTTTATCCAGCCATTGCATGTTATATTCTTCCTTTAATGTTAATCGACAGGCATATCGTTCATTACCACCTGGATATCATTCATACCCAGCTGAGGCAAATCATTAATTGAGCTGAATCCGAACACCCGCAAGAATTCTTCGGTCGTACCGTACAGTTTGGGCCTTCCCGGCGCTTCCTGCCTGCCGACCTCACAGATAAGATTTTTCTCCATAAGGGTTGAAATCACGTTATCGGAATTCACACCCCGTATATGCTCTACATGGGCTTTCGTTACAGGCTGGTGATAGGCAATGATTGCAAGGACCTCGTACGCAGCCTGGGACAGTCCCTGCTTTCTCCTTCCTGTTCCGAGATATGCTATGTATTCATCATACTCGGGTTTTGTGCACAACTGGTAATTGCCTCCCAGCTGCCTGAGCATTATTCCCCTGTTTGAGTTCTTATACTTCATTTCCAGCCCCGACAATATACTCGCGGTTGTCTTTTTATCCTGGCCTATAATTTCGGACAGCTTGTCCAGCGAAACAGAATCTCCCGCTGCAAACAAAACCGCTTCGAGTACGCTTTCAATCTCTCTCAGGTCATCCATTTGCCCTATCCCTTCCTTTTGATTTTCGGATCTATATATATTTCTCCGAATTCTTCCTTCTGATGAATAGCAGCCCTGCCCATCCTGGCTATTTCGAGCGCAGCGAGGAACCCTGTCGCCACTTCAAGGCGGGACATTTTCTTCAGATTGTAAATTTGTGAAAAACACAGCCTTACGCCCCGCTTCAGCCTGGACAGCAGTTCCTTGATTTTAAGCCTTAACGAAACCTTCTCCTGCCTCAATATCCTGTTCATCTTCTGCGTAACATCATTCTGCCTGTCGTAATAATTCTGCATGCATCTCTGGTAGCACTCTTTCAGAAGCGGCGGGGATACATCCAGGATCACTTCAAAAGCAGATTCCGGCAAAGCCTCCGGGAGCTTGTAATAAACCCTGCTCCAGGTTTGCTCCCTTTCCCGCAGAATGTCTGCAAGCTCTCTTACCCTTTTATATTCCACCAGCTTCATAATCAGTTCCTCGCGAGGATCGGCCTCTTCCTGTTCCTCTTCCTTTCTTGCGGGCAGAAGAAGCCTGGACTTGATATGCAGCAATGTTGAGGCCATGACGAGGAATTCACTGGCTATTTCCAGATCCATCTGCTGCATTGCAAAAAGATATTCCATGTACTGATCGGTTATTTCAACAATCGGAATATCATAAATATCAATCTGGTTCTTTTCTATCAGGTAGAAAAGCAGGTCAAAGGGGCCTTCAAAATTATTCAGTTTAATAGTGCATGCATCATGCAGTGAACTTTTAAGTTCACTTCCCATATTCCATCCCTCACAGAAAAACTCCGATTACAAATTCAGCACACCGGATCATACCTCTTAAAACAGGCATAATCAGGTAATTCAGAACCTCGCCTAAAACATCGGGAAAAACCAATACTACAAGCAAGAAAACCATGCCTATATATCTTTCATACTTCATGATACCAAAATACCTTTTATCCGGCAAAACCCCCGAAAGTATCCTTGAACCGTCCAGCGGCGGGACAGGCAGCAGGTTGAATACAGCCAGGCTAATGTTCGTAATGAAAAACGACAGCAGGAATTTCATAAAAATGCTTTCTTCCATAAGCCCAATCCTGAACAGAACCAGATACAGCAAAACCCCTGCAAATGCCATCACCAGGTTTGACAGCGGGCCGGCGATGCTCACAAGTATGGTGCCCCTTTTTCTGTTTTTGAAATAGGCCGGGTTGACAGGCACCGGCTTTGCCCAGCCAATCCTTGAAAAAATAATCATTATGGTGCCCACAGGATCAAGATGTTTCAAAGGATTCAGGGAGAGCCTTCCTTCGTTTTTTGCAGTAGGATCCCCAAGCAGCCAGGCCGCATAGCCATGGGACAACTCATGGACAGTAACGGTTATAAGCAAAACAGGTATCCTTATCAGAATCTCTTCCAAACTTATATCTAACATTGCATTCCCCTTCAGCGAAATTAAAAAATACGCCTGACAAGATCAATTACAGGCCCGATAAACACCAGGACGCCTGTAATTAAGGCAACAGCGGCAGATATTAACACAGCACCGGCAAGCATATCCTTGACTTTCTTTGCTTCTGCCGAATATTCCCTCGTAACCATATCTACGAGGATTTCGCCCGCGGTGTTTACCAGTTCGCATACAAATACAAAGCCGATTACCAGGAATAAAAGAACCCATTTTTGTATGGGCAGTTTAAAGACAATTCCTGATATGACAACCAACAGCGCTGCAAAACAGTGTATTCTAAAATTCTTTTCATTGGCAAACGCTTCCCTGATACCCTGGCCGGCATGTTTAAAACTGTCTTTCAGTGATTTATTCTTCATAATAATCTCCAATCACAGACTTCAGCGGGGCAGGCCTATTGACGAAAGAACCTCCTCCTGCCTTTTTATCATTTTCTGTTCCTTTTCAGGTATATTATGATCGTACCCCAATAAATGCAACAAACCGTGTACCGCCAGAAACGCAAGTTCCCTTTCGGCTGAATGGCCATAAGTTTCGGCCTGCTCAATGGCCCTTGGAACAGAAATAACAATATCGCCAAGAAAAAGTCTTCCCTGGTCCATAGCCGCCTCACAGGGTTCGGTAATAAACACTCCGTCTTCCATTTCCAGCATAGGGAATGAAAGGACATCGGTAACACTATCTTTATTCCTGTACTGTGAATTTATTCTCCTGATCTCGTCATTCTCGGCAAGAAGTATCGACACAAGCACAGGATATTCTATCTGCTCGGTTTCCATCGCGGCGTTGACAGCCGCATTAATAATCGCCTTTATATCCTTAACCGGCAGATATCTCCTATTCAGTTTGTTTTGAATTACCGTTTTCGTTTTCATTTCGGTTTTCACTTTCCTTATCCCCGTTTTCATCGGCAGCGGCATAATATTTATCAAGTTCACTCAACCTGGTCTTCTTCTCAAGCTCGGGATATTCGGTCCTTTCATGGAAAAATCCGCTCAATACCGTCATAAACGCATTTGCGATCTCATTCATGTCATTAAGGGTCAAATCACAGTTATCCAGCTGCCCGTCATCAAGTTTATCCTTAATTATCTTTCTGATCAAGCCCTCTATTTTCCCCTTTGTTTTATCGGGCAATGAACGCACCGCCGCCTCCACCGAATCGGCCAGAAGAACAACTGCTGCTTCCTTTGACTGTGGTTTCGGACCTTCGTACCTGAAATTGCTTTCCTTAACCTCGACCCCTTTTTCACCCTGTTTGGCCTTATGGTAAAAATACGCAACCAGGGTTGTACCGTGGTGCTGAACAATAATGTCACGAATGGCCCTCGGTAGTTTATATTTCAATGCAAGCTGCTCTCCGTCCTTTGTGTGGGATGTTATAACAAGGGTGCTTAAATTCGGCGTAATCCTGTCGTGCGGATTCTCGGACATCTGGTTTTCCTTGAAAAAGTTCGGCCGTTTAAGTTTGCCCACGTCATGGAAATATGCACCAACCCTTGCCAGCAGTGCATTGCCGCCTATCTCCCTTGCCGCTACTTCTGCCAGGTTCCCTACCATCAGGCTGTGGTGATATGTTCCCGGTGCTTCCATCAGCAGCCGTTTCAGAAGCGGATGGTTTGGATCAGCCAGCTCCAGGAGTTTCAGCGGCGTTATCATGTTAAAGATACCCTCAAAGAACGGCAGGATACCGATTGCAAGTATTACCGAAAGGATGCCGCTTAAAAAAGCAAGCCCTCCTTCGTAAAGGATCGTAATCCAGTCTTTCTTTTCTATAATACCGATGCAGGCTACCATAAGGATGTTTACCGCACCGATGATAACTCCCGACAGCGATATTTTCCTTCTCTGATCAGCATTTGCGGACAGAAATGAAGCTATTGTACCGCTTATTACAAACATGACTATGAAAATCAGGTTGTCCCTGAAAATCAGCGATACCGACAATGTTATTACCAGGTTTACAGCAACTGCAATCTGAATATTCAGGAATATGGCTATAAGCACGGGAGCAATGAACCCGAGCGTAATATACGGAGAGTATTCGGGCATTATTTCCTTCGTCATAAAGGCTAAAAATACCGTAAGAACAATAATGCTTGCAATAAGCAGCAGTTCGTTCCTGCTTTCAAAGGTTTTCCTCGAAAACTGCCTCAGGAATAATGCCAGTATAATCCACAGCATCAGCAGAACCGAAAATACCGAAACAAGAAACAGGTAATCCGGCCCCGTCTGCTCGTCAAGCATGCCAAGTCTTCTCAGAACGTCAAGTTTGTCGGCGGTTATAATGTCCTCCTTGCGGATAAACCTTTCGTTCTTATAAATCATTACAGGATTCTCAAGTTTATATGCTTCGATAAAATCGTTCATACGCTCCTGGGTTGCCAGTTCATCGACCATACTGTTCGGAATGAGCACGCCTGAAAGAATATACCTTGCAACCTGCTGCATTTCAACCGAAGGAGTTTTTTCTTCGATTTTCCCTATAAAATCCTCAAGAACCTCAGACAGGTTGTCCTCTGTAATTACGGTGGAAGACAGCTTTGGCATAATCTGCTTGATCAGAAGCTCCTTAAGCTGCTTGATATCTGACTGTGAATCCCGCTTCAGCAAATAATTCTGCAGCTCTTCAGGCATTTTTGCCAGGATGGGAATTGTCGTATTAACGTTTTCCTGCTTCAGAAGCTCGGCAACACTCATCCCGGTATCGGCTTCAATCACCGGTATTATCCTTGCACGCAGATTGTCGAGAGTATCAAAGAAATCATATATATTCCCAAGCATTTGGGTGTTTGCTTGTTCCAGTTCCCTTATAACCGGTGGGATCTCCTTTACCCGCTCAAGGGCAAGTTCCTCGGTTTTCATCGTGTTTTCTATGTCCCTCGGGGCGCGTATGTCAAAACCCGAAGCCATGCCCAGCGTCAGCTTGTATTTTCTTGGAGCCGCCCCGTTCGAAATCATGATAAAGACCAGGATCAATGAAACAATGCCTATCAGAATACGCTGAAAAGTGGTGTTCCTTATGACTTGCCCGATTTTCTGAAATCTTTTTTTATCCTTTTTTTCTTTTTTCTCCGCCACATCGCTCCCTGCCTTTCACTTCGTAAATCAACAGGCTTGCCTTGCCATGAGCTTTATGGTTTCCATGCATGCGTCACCAAACCGGTATATCATTTCTTTGCTTTTGATTTCATACGGTTTTCATACTGTTCATACGCATTGATAATACGCTGAACAAGCTCATGGCGGACAACATCGTGACCGCTCAGGTAAACAAACTCGATGCCTTCCACGTCTCTCAGTATTTTCTGGACCTCTATAAGTCCCGACTTCTTGTCGCCGGGGAGATCTATCTGGGTAATGTCTCCTGTAATAATGGCCTTAGAGCCTATACCAATCCTGGTTAAAAACATCTTCATCTGCTCAGGTGTTGTGTTCTGGGCCTCGTCAAGAATAATAAAAGAATCATCAAGGGTACGTCCGCGCATATAAGCCAGAGGCGCTACCTCAATAATACCTTTCTCCATATTGGTCATGTAGGCTTCGGGGCCCATTATCTGGTACAGGGCGTCGTACAGGGGCCTGAGATACGGATCAACCTTGTTCTGTAAATCTCCCGGCAGAAAACCAAGTCTTTCGCCTGCTTCCACCGCAGGACGCGTCAGTATTATCCTGCTGACAGTTTTTTCACGAAAGGCTTTCACAGCCATGGCAACTGCAAGAAAGGTTTTCCCGGTACCCGCCGGTCCAATGCTGAAAACCACTGTATTCTTTTTTATTGCCTCAATATACTTCTTCTGGCCGTAAGTTTTGGACTTTATTGGTTTACCCCTGTGGGTAATGCAAACAAGATCCAGGGGCAGGCCGTCTTCTTCCTCCGTATGTTCCCCGTTAACCGATATAAGGTATTTCACATTCTGCGCCGTAATGGTTTCTCCCTGTTTTATCAGCCCCAACAGTTTGTGTATTACTTCCAGGGCCTGTTCAACCCTGGATTCAAACCCGGATATCTTCACCTCATTTTCCCTGTTTATTATTTTTACATCCAGTGCGTCTTCTATAATCCGGATGTTTTTATCATACTGCCCGAACAGGTTCATCTCGGTTTCAATATCAGGTATCTCTACGTTTTTTTCAATGACTGATTCCATCAATTCCCTCCAATTCCTGCTGTATTGCAATATTTTCGGTACATTCAACAGTAACCAGTAAGTATTCCCTGCCCTCCGAAGCAACAACCTGCATCTGCCGGTCAACTATTTCAGCTTCCCTGGGCATCTTTTCAGAGATTTTATTCATTGCAATCATATATGCAAATTCCCTTGCCTGCTCCTTTTCAAGTGCCTGCTCCTCTTCCTTCAGCTCGTGGTGTTTTTCAACAATCAGGCCGAATGGGAACTTGAAGCGGTTCATAATTACAGGGGACTTGTCAAGCACACTTGTTTCATACAACGCGAACGGATTTCTCCCTGAAGGAAGCCTGAGCCTGAAATCGAGGAAATAAACACTGTACCTGTTCCACTCAAGCCCCGTTCTTATCCTGATAATTCTCTTTTCGGGCACCTCTTCTTTCACTTCATACCAGGTACGGGCCATGACCTCTCCCATCGCATGCACGTATTTTGAGCCGAACTCGGGATGTATGCTTTCCAGTACTCCTGAAATAAGTACCTGTCCCTTCTTTACAGTATCCCCTTCCTTAACAAGTGCCAAACCGTTTTTGGCCATTACCGATATAACTATTCCATCCTTTGACGCAATCACATCACAGGGTTGTTCCATGGGTATCATGGCCGGAGGCTGTATCCCCTCCCTGACCGATATAAGGAGTTTCGTGCCCTTTATTTCAACCCCTGCCCACGACAGCTCCCTGTTTTTCAGCATTAACATATCGGCTACATATTTCGGGTTTATCGACCTTTTCGCCGATCCCCTGAATATACCCATTTCATTAATCTGCTTCATCAGCAGACCTGTTTCCACGTTATAATTACCGGTGATTTCAATGGACCAGATAATTGATGTCATCAGGTATATCAGGGCTGCAAACGCAATCAGGCCGATTATGAAACCTTTTCTCTTCCTGTATTTCCAGATGAGAAATGGCAAACCTTTTTTGGCTTTAATCCGTACCCTGCACCTGGATTTTCTTGCAGCCGAACGGGCATTCCTAAAGCCTCGGATACTCATTTTCATAAGGACCGCGGCGTCATTCAGCCTTTCAATGTCCCAAAGCAGGATCTGCCTTCTGGTGCAGATGTTGATGAACCTCTCCACCGACAGCCCGCTTACAATAATAATAACATACCCTTTGAAATAATGCCATAACCGAATAAGGAACATAAAACCTCCATAAAAAAGCGTAGTATTTTGCATGCCATCAGATTTACCTGTGCTCATACAACGTAATCAATGTTATCTATATCCCCTGTTATGATAATGTCCTCATTCGTTATCTCCCTTATTTTCATGTTTTTTCCGGTTATTGTTATTATCCCGTAATTGGAATTGATTCTGACAATTTCGTTTGTGAACTCGATAATTCCCCGATAGTTTTCAACAAATACTTCCTTTCTGCCGACAGTGGTAATTTTAGGACGATCGGACACAACTTCTTCAGGTATTTCAAGCATCTTCGCCACCTTTTCCCTGACAGTTGCAGCCTCTTTCCTTCTGACCTTTTCAGCCGGTTTTCTCCTTCTCATTCAGCTTCACCCCGTGCAATCTTTATAAGGTCAAACACATCCCCGAACTCATACCCCTTTTTCCTTGCATCGCCAATAATGCGATCAAGGGCCTGGGCATTATCACTGGAGACTGCATGCAGCAAAAGAATTGCCCCGTTGTGAAGATTCGGCATTACATTGTTATAGGCATGCTCCCAACCCTTCTGGCTGTTCCTGTCCCAGTCCTTGTAGGCAAAACTCCAGAATACGTTAATATAACCCATTTCCGACGTAATTTTCAGGGAACGTTCGCTGTATTCGCCCCGCGGCGGTCTTAGAAAAACCATATGCTTTTTGAATTTTTCATAAAACACCCTGTCCAGTTCCGAAACTTCCTCCTTCATCTTTTCATCACTGAGGGTGGGCAGGCTGAAATGCCCCACGGTATGGTTTCCCACCGCATGGCCTTCCTCAACCATTCTGCGCACCAGGTCCTCATGCCGGTTCAGATACGGCCCCGTGATAAAAAAGATTGCATTGACATTATGTTTTTTCAGGCAGTCAAGTATCCCCGCGGTATACCCGGCTTCGTACCCCTCGTCAAAGGTAAGGTAGATTACCGGCTTATCCGTGTCGGCAATATAAATACCGTTATACTTTTTCAGAAGCTCGGGCGCTCCAGGATCTGCCTGCGGTGTTTTGTTATCCTTCGCACGGACAATGCCCCAGCCCCGTATACGGTTCGGATCACTGCTGTTTGCCGAAGTATGGATATAAGCTGCAGGGGAACTTGTTTCGCTGAGAGATGCTATTTCATTTTCAAAATCAAGGTCGCTGAAGCTGAGCTCAAAAAGTGTTTTATTCCCGGACTCCCGAACCGAAACCGGACCGACATGATACAGAATAACCGCCGCAATGACTGAAAGAATAAAAGGAATTGCAACAACCTTTCTCTTCATACCCTTTTACCCAACAAAAAAAGAGCCCCTCTTAAGCCGCATTCAGAGCACTTAAGAGACTGAACGGATTATTGTTTTTAAACAACCATCCTTTCAACAGCTCTTTAAAATTCCTAATACTATATATATAGTTTTTTTTATTAAATAATTACAGGCTTATTCGTCAGTCAACCGGGGTGAGAAGATCATAGCGCAGAGTTGTCCCGTCATCACGCACCGCCGGTATTATGATATTGTCATCCTTCTTGATGTCCACTTTTATATTATAATACTTCAGTACGTCAACAACACCGGCCATTACGGTAAGAGATTTTTCCAGCTGCTCGGGATCGGCAATGGCTTTTATAGCAAACGGCGGCAGCAGCTTCCTGCCGTTAACTATCATGTAGCTTCCTACCTGCCTGATCTCGCTTGTAGCAATGATTCTTTCGTCGTTTACCGCAAGGGCCTGTACATCAGCGGCCTTCAGCTCATTTAGAACGGCAAGGATATTACTGTCTTCAACATGGGTATTCCCGATTCCTTCAAGCGTTACAATAATGCCCTCACCCTTTACGGTTTTCAGCCCGGCAAGGATCTCCAGCTTTTCTATCTCTTTTCTCAGACCCTGTATGGTCTCATTCTCGGTGTTGGTACCGGTACGAAGGTTTTCAAGATCCTTTTGAAGTTCATCTATTCTCTTCTGCAGCTGCTTGTTGTTCTCCTGTTCGCGCAGCAGGTCGGTTATCAAATCACTGACACGCTGCTGTTCATACACGGCCAGTGTAGTATTAGCCTTTACACTTCTATACTGCATTGCAATGATTATCCCCAATACAAGACAGACAACAGTAAGGGCTGCTTCCCTAAAAAACTTCATTTTTCCACTACCTCCAAACCCGATATCATATTTTCAATGCTTCCGTATGTTTTGTAACCGGGTATTACAATCTCGGATTCCTTGCGTATATCCACCTGTATATCATATATTCTCAGAATAACAACCGCTTCGTTCTGTTCAACCGCATTATACAGCTCATCAGGATCACCGATGGCCTTAATAACATACGGGACGGGATACCTTTTCTGGTTAATCAATATTGTAGGTCCGGCGCAGAAATGCTTGCTTGTGGTTATAATGCGCTCGTCATTTATTGATATTGCCTGTGCTCCCGCCGCTCTTAGAATATTCAATATCTGCACTATATCCATATCATGTATAATCAGCTGCCTTGGATCTATTTCTGTCCTTGCAGGTGCGTCATTCAGCGTAATAACCACGCCGCTGCCCTTAACATCGGTAAGCCCGCTAACCAGCAGAAGCTCGTCTTTTTTGTTCAAAAGCTCATTAATCACCGGGTTTCCGTCATTACTGAGCTGCCTCATTATTTCATCCTTTTCCTTTTCCAGCCTCTGAAGTTCTTCCAGCAGCTTAATGCCTTCATTTTTGGCCTGTTCAAGTTCAACCGTCAGCGACTGCACCTGGGATTCGCCGCCCGTACTCTGCTGCTGGGCCAATAAAACCGTTCTGAACTGCATGGTAATAATCATGCCGAAAAGGAGGAATACAACAAAAAGAACACCCTTTGCTTTTTTCATTCCATCAACCTCCCCTTCATGAATAATATGTGCAGGTACATTCCGGTTTGCTCTTAACTTCAGAATCATAACCACTATTATGAACTGTACCACTTTAGCGGACACAATGTCATGATTATATTGTAAAGATTTTTGGCTTAATATACAATACTTTTCCTTGGCAAGGACAGTTCCTGTTTATTCCGTTGTAGAAAAGCTGGCATTATCTCCCATCTCAGCGACTGTTTCCGGGCATTCGCACGATATCTTAGCTATACAGGTCAACTGTTTGGAGATATCGTGCAAATGCGAAGAAACTTTTAGCGTAGTGCAGCTTAGAGATGGGCGAAAAGAAGCGAGGACCAGTAAGCCAACTGTTTGAGCAAAAATGCTTCATACTATATTTTTTATAAGCATTTTTGCGAGTTTCGGCTTGCCCGAGCTGAACTGCGCAGCTCTTGCAAACGTAACGGCAGAGCACATAAAAAACCGGACCGTTCAGGTCCGGCATGGGATATAAACTAAACAAAGAAACCAGAAAAGAGAGAAACTGTCCTAAAAATTATATAATTCAAACAAATTATAATTATCAACTATATCTATTACTTCCTGTATTGAGCTTAAATTAAACTTCGCAAGTATCCTGTTGATTTTCGGGAAGATCTCAACTTTATCATCCTGGTATCTCTCGAGCAGGGAAATATCCTGTCTCAATGCTTTCAACAGCTCTATTTCATCCTTTGAAAGATTGGAAATTGCATGTATCGTATACATCAAACTCAGGCGTTCGGCCTTGTTGTCAAATGCGAAGTCACTGTACCTGTTTTTCATACTTTTTCCTCTCTCTTTATATTGTTTATAACCGCACAAAAACTTTTTTATTTATAATATATGACGCTTTTTACAGAATGACCAAGTATATTATATAAAACAGGGCGGTTTTTAAACAATGTAATATATAGAGAGAATTTTCCCAGCCAATGGTGGAAATTGCACAAAATTATTTCCCGGGCCTTATACCTTCGCTAATCCACTGCAGCAGCTGCTCTTCGGTTATTATTGGAACTCCCAGTTCCTTTGCCTTTTTATTTTTTGTCGAAGTGGAACTTATGTCATTGTTTATCAGGTAATCGGTGCTTGACGTAACTGAGTCTGTTACTTTTCCTCCCCTTTCCTCGATTGCGTTTTTCAGTTCGGCACGGTTTTTGAAATGATTTACAGACCCGGTAACCACGAAGCGGATATTCTCAAAAATCTTCTCCTCGTTCGTAATATTCTCCTTCACAAGCTCTATTTCACCGAGCAGCTCCTGGATTCGTCTCCTGTTTTTTTCGACGCTGAAGAAGGCAACATACTCGTTTGCCATTATTTCCCCGATACCGGCAATATTCGTTAACTGTTCGGCTGTAGCGTTCTCGATAAGATCCCAGTCATGGCCGAAATAATTGCAGATGCGCTTGGCATTCGAAAGACCTATATTCGGTATGCCCATGCTGTAAAGAAGGCGTACTGCAGTTGTTTTCCGGGCTTTATTAATTGAGTCTATCAAATTATTATAGGACTTTTCTCCGAACCCTTCCATTTCAACTATTTCATCCCTGAACCGCTCCAGCCTGAAGATATCGGCATAATCCTTAATAAACCCCTTCTCAACAAATTTAACAATTGTGGCTTCGGAAAAGCCGTCAATACCCATGGCATCCCTGCTTACAAAATGGGTAAGGGATTTTATCTGTTTAGCAAGACAGTCACTGTTCACACAGTAAAGAAATTTTATTCCGTTCTCCTGGCGGATTTTGGTTTCACCGCCGCATACAGGGCAGTTTTCAGGTATTTTTACATTCCTGCTCCTGGTCAGGTTGTATGATATCTGCGGTATTATCATATTAGCCTTGTAGACGCCCACTGTATCACCAATTCCGAGTCCAAGAGATTCCATGACGCTGATATTGTGGACACTGGCTCTTTTCACCGTGGTTCCCTCAAGTTCAACTGGTTCAAAAACCGCAATCGGGTTTATCAGGCCTGTTCTTGAAGCACTCCATTCAATCTTCAGCAGCTTCGTTTCCCTTACCTCATCCTGCCACTTGAAGGCAATGGAATCCTTCGGGAACTTTGCAGTGGTTCCAAGGGAACGCCCGTACTCGATATCATCAAATGCCAGTACAAGGCCATCGGCAGGGTAATCCGTATTGACTGCCTGTTCCGAAAACCATTTGACGGTATCCTCAAGATTTGCCGAATCCACTTCTTTATATTCCACCACATCAAACCCCTGGCCTTTAAGCCATTTGAGATGCGCGCTTCTGAAATTGTCCAGGCCAGGATCATCAACCCTTACAATACTGAATGCAAAAAAGTAAACATTTCTCTCGGCAGTAATCCTGTTATTAAGCTGCCTTACAGACCCGCTGCACAAATTCCTCGGGTTCTTGTATTTTGCATCTACATCCTCAATCTCCCTGTTGATTCTTTCAAAGTCGGAGTACCGGATAACGGCCTCCCCCCTGAGTACAAGATTTCCCTTATGGGAGATTTTAAGGGGCAGGTTCCTGAAAACCCTTGCATTATTCGTAACCACTTCGCCGACTTCACCGTTGCCGCGGGTTACCGCCTTTACAAGTTCCCCGTCAGCATATGTAAGCACAATGGTGAGGCCGTCCAGTTTCCACGAAAGTATTCCTTTTTTATCGCCCAGCCATTCCTTAAGAACATGTATCTCCTTGGTCTTGTCCAGGGAAAGCATGGGCTGCTCATGGGCTTCCTTCGGCAGGCTGCTGAGCAGCTCATATCCCACCTTTATGGTAGGGCTGTTTGAAAGGACTATACCCGTTTCCTTTTCGAGTGCCTCAAGCTCGTCGTACAGTTTATCGTATTCGTAGTTGGACATTATCTCGCGGTTTTCCTGGTAATATGCTTTGGCTGCTTCATTCAGCTTATCAACAAGCTCCCTTATCCTTTCAACTTTTTTATCCATACATATCCCCTTCTGCTAATAATCAAATAAACTGAAGCGATAACTATAAGGAAGCGCAGAATTTACTCGTCCAGCAGTATTTTGTATACCCCGTCTTCCATGTACGCACCCATGGTTTCAAGGATACGCATTGTACCGTTGAATATGCCCTGGGCCATGTTTTCCCTGAATTCATCGGATTTCAGCCTTTCATGGTCCTCCTTGTTTGTAATATATGCTGTTTCAACAAGCAATGCCGGCATTTCGGACAGGCGCAGCACACCCAGATCTGCAACGACTGTGCCGTTATATTTCGTATCAGTAACCGCATCTATCTCCTCGCCCATAATCTGGGCAAACTGTTTGCTGGTAAACTCCCCGTGCTTTTTCCCGTAATGGTAGACTTCGGTTCCGTTATAAACATCCCAGTTTTTCTGTTTCGTATCAAAGGCATTGATATGTATGCTTATAAAGAAGGTTGCTCCTGCTTCATTTGCAATCCTCGGCCTTGCCCATACATCCTCTTTCCAGTAGCTGTGAAGTTCCTTATCCTCCTCCCGGGTCATTATTACCCTGACGCCGGCTTCCTCAAGCTTTTCTTTCAGCCTGAAGCTCATATCAAGAACTATATCCTTTTCATAAAAGGTAGTTTCATAAGGTGATGTCGTTCCGGGATCACGCCCTCCGTGCCCGGGATCTATGCATACCAGTACTTCCTTCAGCACTTTTCCTGCAGGCAGCGGTGTTGGAGCAGGCGTAGGAGACGGAGTCGGCGTCGGCGTAGCAGGTACCGGCGTAGGAGAAGGCACCGGTGTGGGAGAAGGTGTTGGGGCAATTGCATTCATTACTGCCTTAACAACCTGAAACTCGCCTCCCAGAATGGTATAAACGGCTATAATACATAAAAGAGCCACGAGAATTACGGCAATAAACCTTGGTGTGTTCTTTATGCGGAATCTTTTATTTCCGGAATTAATGTTCATATACTTTGACTTGCGGCTCCTTTTTCCATTAAAGTTTGTGTTCACGATTTGACCCCCATAAGCTAAGTATAAAAATCTCTATATCAAATATGCTGCTGCTATTCGATATAATACTATATGGTACTATAAAAATTGGATTTACGAAAGCCCTAATCGGCGATTTGCCCCGATTATTTATCTACTGCAGATACCTGTCGATATCATTGAAACCTATATTCTTATGAAGGGCAAGATTTATCCCGTTTGCAACCACCTTTGAAACACGTTCTATCACTTCATCCATCTCTTTTGGCGTTACAACAAGGTTTCCGCCGTATGGCTCAAGCACTTCACGAATCAGGTTATACTTGTCGTTTTCATCCAGTTCCTTCAGCATTTTGTAAAATTCCGTCCCTGTTTTGGAATGGGCCATGAGATTATCTATGACAAGTTCAATTGTGTCATTGGCCATTGTAGCGGCATCCACCACCGTAGGAACGCCTATGGCTATAACGGGCACACCGAGAGTTTTTTCCGAAAGTTCGGCCCTTTTGTTTCCCACACCCGAGCCGGGTGATATTCCGGTATCGGCAATCTGTATCGTGGTATTTATACGGTTCATTTTTCTTGAGGCGAGAGAATCAATTGCAATAACGAGGGCGGGTTTTACTTCATTCACCACCCCTTTCACAATGTCACTTGTTTCAATACCGGTTAAGCCCAGAACACCAGGCGCAATTGCACATACCGGCCTTACCCCGTCATCTACCTGCTCTGGAAGATACTCATGCAAATGTCTTGTAACCATCAGGTACGAAGAAACTTTCGGACCTAACGCATCCGGGGTAATGTTCCAGTTTCCGAGGCCGACCACAAGGACAGTATCGTTTTCCTTGAGTTTCAGCAACTGCTGAAGTTCAAACGCCACCGCACGGCAGGTGGTTTCGTATAAGTCACGGTCGTTCTCTTTCAGCCGCGGTACATCAAGTGTAACGTAATTTCCCATAGGTTTTCCGATATTCTTTTCACCGGCGGGAGATGTAATTCTTACTCTTGTGACATGGATATCCTCGTTACCGTTCTCGGTAACCTCCACTCCCTCGGCATACGGGTACGTTGTTGCCGTTCCGGAGCGGCGTACGTTTTCCTGGTTTTTCTCATGGACCTCCAAGGCAAGGTCGGTACGGACTCCGTTAAACTGCTCTATGAATAGTTCTTCCATACTTGTTTTGCTACCTCCGTTTCAGTTTTTTGCTGAATTGCATTCTGATAAAGGCTTATTGAAGCACCGGGTATTTATACTCTCTGCAGTAATATTCTCTGCAGTTTGGTATTTACTATTCAGTTCCGGTACCTGTATTATTTTCAAATACGAATCACCGGATATTTTTTAACATAAAAAATCCTTGCCAAATATAAATCTTCATGCTATTATA